>JFJP01027361.1_pt1 | contig 26415 bp, 37 predicted proteins | sample 431651 | NCBI WGS metagenome assembly JFJP01 (sample SAMN02602958, study PRJNA72255) | Microbial mat metagenome, whole genome shotgun sequencing project. | biome: fresh water; feature: sink hole; material: water; isolation source: purple microbial (photo- and chemosynthetic) mats found in...
TTTGACTAAAATAAGATTTTCAACAATCCCGAATTTCAATATATTTGGAGGCTGTGGTAAAAAAAATTTCGAAATTTTCAAATTGATTTGCGAAAAGAACCTTGGTTTATGATCACCAATAATGAATTCCTATATAGTTCAAAAGAACAATTTAAGATTAAATCTTATAAAAGTGAAGCGTTTATTGAGTTTGAATTGTCTGGAATTCATTTAAAAGGAGACGTTCTTGTGGAATTTTATAATAATTCATTATTGAAAAAAAAAGTCTTTTTGGAAAATAAAAATTCACTTTTTTAAAAAATTTGTGTTTTTAGGAAAAAATGTTCCAAGTTTGGTTCAATTGTGGCTTTTTTGATCAAAATGGCGTGATGGTTATTGATAAATTTATGTTGGATAAAGCATGCAAAGTAATTATTTTTTAAATAATTATCTGTTTATTATTTATATTGTTTGGTGAATAAAATAGGACAAATCCCATAAAAAATTTAATAAAGATTTTAATATTGAATTTCATGCGAGATATAAAGATGAAAAACATGAAAAACTGAAAAATGGAGCTAAAAGAATTTCAAATAATGAACTTTCAATACCTCATAAATTTTTTTTCTAAGAGCTGTATTTTATTTTTAACGTAAAAAATAAAAATTTTGGATAAAATTTAAATATTAAGTTTTTTCTTCTATTATTATTAAATTCAAAAAAAAAATTTATTTTAAAAAAGATAAAAAAATATATCATAATTTTATTTTCAAAAATTTTTCGCATCTTGCGGATCCATTTTATATGCTTCAATGCTAGAATTTGATTTTCTAAACGCCAAGGCTTGCAAACCCTTTTTTTCTGGACTTTTTCCACTACAATTTATCATATAATCATCATCAATTTCAATAGAATCTGATCTGATATTCTCTACATCAGATTCTTTAATAATTTAACACATTTAAAGAAATTTTTAACCTGAATTTTCAGATTTATTTTTTTCATTTGGATTCAAAATTTCTTCAACATCATCAAAATCAGGGTCTCCGAAGAGCAATATTTTTGATTTGAATAAATCCAATGGTTTATAATTCTAATAAAAACCTGTTATTTTTTTTTTTAATTTGTGCAAACGCTCAAAATTTGATATATTTCCATCCATTCGATTGTTTCTTTTTCTAAGATTTTGGCACAGTGCTCACATTTCTTCTCAAAAAGGACTTTATTTGTGCATTTGCAGAAATCTGAAAAATGTATCTTTAATCGAAATAAATTTCAAAATATTTTTTTTTAATTTAAACTTCGATCATAAAATTCTTTGGGAATCGTGGGTCTTTGACTGTTGAATCAGGGTCCAAATCATTTAACGCAAATTTCAATTCACTAATTTTAAAAAAATTTAATCTATATATTTATATAAAAAAAAAATTTTATACTTATTTTCAGGAATAAAGGTTGTATTGAATGCAGTTCGAGCCATCAATTTATTTTTGACATGGCCTGAAAAATGGATTTTTGATTAAAAAAATAATTAGAAAAAAATATTTATAAAAAGACCATTGTTTTTGAACCTTATCAAAACATCTCCATATAAAGGAATTCTTTTATCAATTTTTATATTAAAAGATGGAACTTCTTTCTTTGTGGAATTCTCTTCTGAAAATAGAGCTTGGCTTAAATAATTTTTCTTGTCTGTATATAACTTAAAAGGAATATAATCTTTCATTTTCTATGAACATATACTTTTGCATCGGTTCTCACTGAAATAAATTCTATTATTGGTTTACAACTGTTATTTCCATTAAAATTGGGAATTCCATACAAGATTATATCATCAATATATTTGACAGTGGGTGATAAGAATTTTTCTTTGAATATTTGGTAAAAGTATAATATGTATCTGATTTGTGATGGTTGTGTTACACCTAAATCATCAGTTCCAAATCTTAAAAAATTATAAATCTCTTATTTGTTTTCTCTCTCGCTTTAATAACCTTTTTTGAGAATAATAATTTAAAGCTTCTTTTGGAGTCGAAAATCTTCCTGAATAGATCAAATAGCAACAAATCACAGTCCCAGTTCTTCCTTTTCCGGCCAAACAATGAGCCACAATTACATTATTAACGCATTCTTTGTTAAGAGTTTTTTTTTTTAATGATTTTTTTTATGATTTTTTTGTTGCCTTTGAGGAAATTATCTATTTTTAGACAAACTTGAAATAAAACATTGATGGGTGGAGAATGATGATCTTCCCAAGGATAATCAAGAACCTATTTAAAATTATTTTATTTCATAGGGAAAAAAATTCAAACTTGTTTGTCAAATTTATTTGCATCGTAACTTCTTCCACTTAAATTAAAAATTAAGTAATTGTTTCCATGCTTTTCCTTCAAGAATTTAGCAACCTTAATCATAAATCAATGTTTTAAAAACTTAATAAATCTCATGATTAAATAAACGTCTTCTATGTGATTTCTATAGGCACTTTCAAAACCGGAGGCAGGAAAAGACATTGCGATTATCCGAGGACATATATAGGTGAGATCTAGGTTGAATTCATTATCTTTGAACCTTTTTTTTTTGCCTGAGACTATTTCCCGAATAAAGTCCATTAAAAATTTTGTTGTTTAATATTTTATTATTATTTTTTTTACATAAATGAAAAATTTTAAACTTGAAATAATTTTTTTTACTAAATGAAAAATTTATTTCTTATGGGAAATGAGAAAATTTTTTATCAAAAACATAAAATTATTTATTTTCAGGAAGAGGCAAGAACGTTTTGAAAGTCTTAATTGGTCTTTGAACCTTCGTAATTTCTAAATCAGGAATCATTTCTGTTTTTTCTTCAAAGTTTCTTCGTTTTTGGATAGAATCATCTAATTCTATGACATAAAGCTCATTATTTATAAATCCGTTAAGATTCATTCCTCCAAAAATCAGCATTCTTGTTAGGGACATATCATAACCAAAAGAAAATCTGCATTCATTATTTTTATTATCAAAAGTGTTTAATTTTATCCATGTTAAACTCTCCAAATTTAAAGTGAAAATATCAGAAAAACAACAATTCATCTCATCATTTCTTCCCCCATATACTATTATGCAACTCAAATGCCGACAAAACTTCATGCCATGATTAAAACGAGGAGATGGTGCAATTCCTTTTTGTTCTGGTTTCACAACTCTAAATAGAGGTCCCTGTTTTATGATAATTAAACTATTATTCGCTTGATTATTCTGATTTTTTCCTCCAAAAATGTATATTCCTTCTTCTTTTATCTAAAAATTACAAATATTTACAAAATAAGGACAAAAAATATCTTACATAGCCATTATTTCTAACAAAATCAACTCTTGGATATAATAATGATGTGTAGTTCTTTTCATTTTCTGCTACGAAGACTGCTGTATGTCCATTTAATGCTGGGAGTTCTAAACCCATATCACAATTAATCCATTGTGATTTGGCTAAAAAAAAAAAATTAAACAAAAAAAAAATTAAACAAAAATACATAAATCCAAAATAAATGAATCTTTTAAACATTTCGAAAAAGAATTCATCCCTCCATGAATTAAAATTTGACACCCCACTAAAACAGCAATATGATTTTTTCTAGCTTGCGGCATATCTCCCTTGCAATATAAAGTCTCCCACACATTATTTTCTAAACAATTTCTGTAAATTTTTAATTGGTAAATCTTATGAACCAATATGATAGATTTCCACATCAGATAAGCATTGTCTAACTTTCATATTTACATTATATTCTTTTTCTCCTCCAAAAACAACTATAGAATTTTTATATGCACAAGCAGAATGATTCATTCTCATTGTTGCTCTTTGTTCTTTTATAGCTGAAGGAACAGCCTTTAGAAATTTCCATTTCTTTTTATCTTATTTAAATAAACAAATTATTAAATTTATTTGATAAAATGCATTACCTATTTTAAAACATGGAATATCAGATTTAAAGGCAATTCCTCTGCCTCCTATTAAATAAGCTTTATCCTCAATTATCGATAAAGTTGACCCTTCACATGTCATTGGCTTAATTCCCATAATATTATCATATTTATAAATTGATAATTTTGAATTTGAGTAAGATTCCATAAAATTAATTAGATGCTTTGGCTCTTTTCCATTATTCCTTTTATTTGTTGCGTTTTGTTTCAATCTCTCAATTTTTTCTAGAGGATTTGAATATATTTTTATTGGAGGCATTCTAAAAGTAAAAAAATAAAAATAAAAATTAATTCATATTTACTTTTTGTGCATTTTCTGAAACTTTTCAAAAATAATTTCATTTGATGAAAGACCACTTTTATCCATAGCATTATCATATAGTTTTTTTTGAGATTCATTATGAGCCAACTCTTTCAAAATTTGGCTAACTTCTCTAAAATTTAAAAAATGCATCGTAGACATTCTATGGGAACCTTTTCTCATTTCTCTCAAGAATTTATCAATAACAGACATATTATCTTCTTTTTTTTTCTTATCTTCTACTTCTTGCACCTCCAAAATAGAAATATAATTTAAATCTGGAAAAATTGTGGGTTGTTTTTTATGTATGTCATTAAAAGAAACAAAAGAATTGCTGAATTTTGGAAGATCCTCTAAGAAGTTGTGAGGGATATACAAAAGATCTTTGCGAAGATCTTTTATAGCAAGTTTAAGATTCAAATTTTCTTCTTTTTGAGCAATTTGAGAAGTTTTAATTTTTTTTTGGAAGATCTTTTGTTGCGAAACATTGTTGGCGTTTCTTAATGTTTTTTTTAAAACTGATTCCTTTTCAAACAAATGATATGATTTACTCCTTCCTTTTTCAAGCATAGAAAAATTATTTATTAGAATGATAATAGTTTTTAAGTTATGCCTTGTTTTTAATAATATATTCGGAAATAATATTTTTTATTTCAAAAAAAATTCAAAATGGAACACAAAGACGACGATTTTAATGCTGATTTAATAATTAAAAGTTGTGCTGAAGTCAGTGAAAATTTAGAAGACATGCCAATTGAACCATTTTGTGTCGCGATGAATGAATACACCAAATTATTGAAGCACCTGGGTTCAGCAATGTCTTTGGCCTTTTCTGACATTACTTCAAAAACTGCAGCACTTATGGGTCATATTAAGACTTACAAAGATCAAATGAAAGGTTTGATGTCTTTAATTCAATTAGAACTCTCAATTGGTGTTCAAGATCTTAGTGGAGAAAATAATCATAAATTGACAAAAAACAAGAGTATGATGAAATATGAATCAGGTAAACCATGGAGAAAAAAAATCATAAACATTTTTTTATCAATATAAGGAGCTAGAACTACTTTAAGATTGATGTGGTTTATGGATTTTATGACAGTAATGTTCAGAGAAATAATTGCTGAACCAAAATTATCATATCCAAAAGTTGTTAAGAAGGCTTATAATGAAGCATTAGGACCGCATCATCAATTGATTTATAGATTGGCAGCTCAAGCTGGATTTCTTGTGGCACCTTCAAGAGATGTTTTTTATTCACAGTTTTGTGGTAATTTTATTTTATTTGAAAAAAGTAAAAAATTATTTTTTGCAGGAAAAAATAAATCAGAAAAAGAGGTCTTTGAAATTTTCCAAAAACAAATTGATGCTCTGAAACCTTTAACAAAAAAAAGTTGAAATTAAAATGATCAAAATTTTTGAAATTGAACATACAAATTTTTAAATAAAATTATTTGAATTTTAATGCTTTTATTTTCTATCTCAAATTATTAACAAAACAAAATTTTATTTTTTTCTAACAAAAAGTATATTTATTTTCCTTTTCGAGAAACGAAAATCCTCAAAACCTTATTGAACAAATTCAAAATATGAATATAAAACAACATAGCTTCTGTAATATAATCATCACATTCGAAATTGTTTTTCTTGAACAATCTTTCAAAATCATTCAGCAAAGCATAGGCATAAAACATTAGTCCAAAAAAATTATATATCAAATTAATTTTATGATGTATTGTCCCAATATTCATCATAAGAAAACTGAGTATAGTAAAATAAGAGATCAAAGAGTACATAATTCCATTTTCGATATTGAAATTATTTTTTGAAAACATTACATAAATGGAAATAACTATGGTTATTCCTATTGTTATTCCCAAAGAAATTAATATGAGGTTCTTATCTTCTATTTGAGATAGATAATAAGTTGTTATGTAGGCTTCACAAATCGTAAAAAAGAAAAGAAGAATGTAATTAATGGGAACTTGTCTTGCAATTTCTTTTTTGAAAAAAATAAGACAACAAATCAAAGAAGCTAAAACAGTCATAGATGCAAGAAGGAAACTACTATTTTGAATAAAAATGATTAGAGATGGCTCATATAATAAATTGATTGCCAATAATATTGTTGATGATATTTGTAGAGCTAGAATAAATAATGATTTCTTGATATAATCGAATTTTATTTGAAAATCCAACTCCTTGTGTATCTCCTTTTCAATAGGATCTTGATGTTTCTCAGAATATTTGCGCAAACAGTCTAAAGAACTCAAATCCAAAGTTTTTTTCATAGGTTCGAAATGTAGTATATATTTCTTTTTGATAATTATATATTTGCAATTTCACATTTTTTGTAATAGATTTTTTTTTTAATTACTTGCTATGAATAATTCATTTCATTAAAATTAAAAATTAACAATAGATTTTTAAAAAACCATTGAATTTTTTGTTATTTATAAAGCTTCTTTTAGAAGTTTGCTTCCCAAATCTTCTGTTTACACGGTTTTTAGATTTAGCTGCTTTCTTTCTTCCAAAGAATTTTATTGATATGGGAAATTTTTCCTTATGTTTTTATTGTTTTAGTTTAAATTTTATTATTTTTTTCCATTCTCTTCGTGTGTGTATTTTCCATTTTTTTTGCCATTTAAGTAATTTGAATATTGGAAAGCATTAATTCTAATCTAAATTCAGAATAAAAAAATAAAAATTAGCTTTTTAATTCTTCCTTTTCATTTTGGAGTGATAGTTTGGTTTCGCTTATTAGAATGAAGAATTTGCATAAAAAAAGTTTTCACAATTGTTTAAAGGATTGTTGTATAGGAAATTCATGCTGATGTATAGAAAGCCGTCAATATTTTATGAGAAATAAAAAGTAAAATTTTTTTTCTCTAATCTTTTTACAATTAAAAAAAAATATTTTAAAAATGATAATTTTATGAAGGGAAAAAAAATTGAATTTCGAATTAAAAATTTGCTGAAGAGCTCGAAAATTTTGAATAAAAATCAATTGTAGAAGGTAAAATTTTGTTTAATGATTTTAGATATTTGTCATAAAAAGCAAAAATTAAAGTTTTTTCTTCGTAAATTTTGCAAGATTTTTTATTGAGTACATATTTTTATTAAAATAAATAAAACATTAAAAGCAAATTTTTTCTTTAAAATTGTTTTGTTATTGAAATTAATATTTGTATTTTTATGGAATTAGAGAACGATATTATTCTTCCAGGAGAATGTATCCCCTTAGATCAAGACATAAGAAAAAGTAAAGAACCTGACTATTGCCATCTTTCAAAAAAAATTCTTAGCGAAAATTAGCAAACAATTTCTCATAGATTCAAATTCCCCCAATATTTCCCCTAAAGTCGCAGGTTATATTGTGCAACGTATCAAAGAACAATCCAATATTTATGGAATATTAACAGAGCCACATCAAGTATTTTGGCCCCAATTTTTATTTTTATTTGAAGAAACCATTTTCAAAAAGTATTTTCCAGAAATTAATGATTTCGTAATCGGAACAATCAAAGCAAAAATAATGGAATCTTATATCGTGGATATTGGTAGTTCTGATAACGCTGTTCTCGGTTTTTATGATTTTGAGGGAGCAACCAAAAGAAACCGCCCAATTTTAAACGTTAATTCCTATAAATTCATTAAAAATCCTGAATTTTAGGTGGGAAATTTAGTTTATGCAAGAGTGGCTGAAACAAATAAGTTTTTAAAAACCAAAATTACTTGTATTTCACTCACAAGTAAAAAGGTAGCTTTTAAACTAATAAACAATCTTTATTTTGAAAAAAAATGAAAGGAATGGGTCACAGGTGAAACCTTTTTTGGCGATTTAAAAGAAGGGATGGTTTTGAATTTTAATATATCTTTTTGCAAAAGACTCATTCAAGACAAAAAAAGTGAATTAATGAATTTATTTAAAAAATATGTCTCTTTTGAGGTTTGCATCGGGCTTAATGGCAGGTTTTTTTAAAAAAAATATTAATGCTCAAAATCCTTTTTTTCATTAAAAAATATCAAAAAGAATCTGGATAAAGTCAAATTATTCAAAAAATACAATTATAATTTTGAACTCTTTAAAATTAGCCGAAAATATGGGAATTTCAGAGGTATAAAAAATGTTTTTTCAGAAAAAAATTAAAAAAAAAAAAATTTTAGCTTGAAGAACATCTAAAAAAAATAGCGTCATTTTTTGTTGCTTAAATTTTAGTTTTGAATAATCTGTGTTTGATTAAAAAAATTAAAAGTGGATTGTATATTTCGGTTTTAATTTAAATACAAAAAAAAAATTTAAAAGAAAAAAACAGATTATTTTGAATTTAATTTTACTACCTTTTCCTTTCCCAAAAAATAAAACTTTATGATATTAAACCCAAAAACTTTTTAGTTCTAAACAACTTGGGCAAAAGAAAAAGGACCTTAACTAGTTTGTTCCTTTAAAATGAAGATGTCTTTTTCATCAATGGTTTTTGTGGTTTTTTAAAACATGAGAAACAAACAATGAATTCGAATAGTCAGTCTATTTATTCATTTTTTGTTGTTGTTGTAATTAATTCAAAATAAATTCGATAAACATATACGTATTTTTAAATGATGCATTGTTTTAATGATGTTTTTTTGAAAAAAACGTGCTTTGACTGAAAAAATCTGTACATTTTAAATGTCTTAAACAAAACATTTAATACATCATTTCCCATTTAATTATTAATATACAAGGAAATATTAAAAAAAACTAAATTAATCCTAACAATACGCAAATATGTTAATTTTATCGTTTTCGTCATTGCTGGGTTTAAAAGGCTAGACATTTTTCATTTTTTATAATAAATTTATTTCTTCCTAAGCAAATTCAAAAAACAATTCAAACTTAGTAATGTCTGTTGATGTCGAATCCATTCCGGTTCAAGAAACACATTTGATCAAAGATCTAATCTCCAAGACCAAGAACAAAACTCTTGAGATTTATTCTCAAAACGTTTTGAAAAACGAGAAGCTACAAACCTCTCTCAAAAAAATCAACGAATTATCTGAACCTTTGATTACCAAATACAGTACTTTAATTAACAGTCAAATCGATAGAACCTTGAAGAAAATCATCCTTCACAAAGACGATTTCAAATTGTTACAGAAGATCTCAGAAGCCAGAGAGAAGTTCGTGGTTCTTGGTGACAAAGTCTTAACAGATGCCGAGGTTCAAGTCTCGAATTATTACAACAATTTGCAAGAGATTAAGGTCGAGGCGCCTCAAGAAGAAAAAAGTCAGGAGTTAGAAGTCAGTTTGAAGCCAAGAATCCATACTTTAATGAAGAAAGTCAACGCAATAGCCAAGTTCTGGTTGAAATCTGTGTGGATTCAATTAAAGAATCAAAAGTTTGATAAAGAAACCATTAGAAATATCTTAGAGAACGTCCAAAGTCGATTGAACCTTTGGGAAAACATCACCAATGCCAAGATTTTGATGGAGCTGAGCTATGAGTATTTGAATGATCAAATAATTTATCCTTTAGCAAATAATATCAAATTCAAATTCACTGAAACTCAAAAAACCATCATAGTCACCATAGAAGGCCTTAAACAAAAAGGTATAAAAGAAATCATGCAAGAAGCTAGCAAGAAAGTTTATGAACTCAAGGATTCATCAGTTGAACTTATGAAAGAAAGAAGCAAGAAAGTTTATGGTCTCAAGAACACTTCGGTTGAGATATATAAAAACAAGGTTTTGGTACATATCAACAAAGAAAACTTGAAGGCTTTGGGCGATAATTCCAGAAAGGCTTTGATGCAAATTATGGAAAATATCAAAAATACTGGGATGATGGTAGAACAGGCCAATGAAATAAAGAAGAAAGGTGTTGAGAAATCAATGGAGCTTTATAAAAACACTTTGGAAAATTTAAAGAAAAAAAGAGAAGAAGTTAAGGATAAATATTTATTGATAAGGAAGACCATCAACGAAAGAAAAATGGAGAAAAAGACCTTGAAACAGAAAGAAATGCATGAGGACAAATCAACTGACCATAAGAGTGATTCAGAACATGATTAATCATTCAATAAATAAACGTTTATTTTTTGTTTGTTTGTTTATGTGCATGCCAATTTTATGATTTTTAAACATAAAACCATTAAAATTTTGAAGAACAAAAATGAAATTAATTTTAGTGACAATCCAATTATTTTAATTTTTTTTTTTTAAAAAGCCCATAACTTAAAATTTTTGTTCTTTTAAAAGGGTTTCTCATCTTTTTTTAACCAAAGTTGGAAGAATTTAATTAGAATATTTGAGAAAGAAAAAAAAGGAACATACAAAAGTTGAAGAGAGAAATTATAAAATCTAATCAAAAGGCAATAATGTTCATGAAGTTTTGAAGAAAAATCAAGAACTTAAAGAAAAAGCTCATTCACGAAGTAATTTTATAAAAAACAATCCTTTTTAAATTCGTTTTTTTAGGAACAAAGATCGAACTTTCAAAACAAAAATATCAAAAAAATTTTAAGCAAATTGAAAAAATATTTCCCAATTTCATCAAAACATCATTTTCTAACAACAAATTAAGAAAACTTGAATATTAATTTATCTTAAATAACAACTTTTGCACTGACCTTTTGAATCTCATGATATATCAACAAATGAAAGAAAAAAAGAAAAAAAAAGAGAAAAAAATAATTAGTATTGAAAAGATTTAGTTGATCTTTGTAAAAGTTATTGAAGTTTTTGATGATTCTTTTTAATCTCAAAAATTTGGCCAAATTTTCTTTTGTAATCTTCAAAAACATCATAAAAATCAAAAGTGGATTCGCATATTAAACTCATTTTTTTCAAAAATTAGAGTAAAGAAAACTTCTTGCCTTATTTCAAAAAAATTCCTTTGAAAAAATTCTCAATTAAAAATGGAAATTTGATCTTATTGGAAATGAAGTTTTCCACAACTTAAGAATAAAGAAAAAATTTCTGCTTAAATTGTCTATTTATTGTAAAAGAATGCAAGAATAAGTTTTTTTGTTTTTTTAAGATGATTGATGAAAAAAATAATTTAGCTTTTTTTATATGAAATAATTTTTATTAGTGAAATTATACTTTGTAACTTTGTATTGTATTTTTAACAAACATATAAAATGTTGAACGCTCAAAGTTACGAAATAAAAGCTAATAACTCTTCTTTATTCAACAGTTTTTTGACTTCAAATGAGAATAAATCTCCTTTGGTGAAGAAAGACGAAACTGATCTGACAGTTAAACATCCAAATTTATTTAAAATTTCCATAGAGAAATTAGTCGCCATCATACAAGAAGGGGAAAAACGTACATTTACTGAAGATATTGACAAATTAGAAGTTTATGGACGTAAAAACAATACACTATTTTTTATTTAAAAATAATTTAAATTCTTTAGAAAACTTTTTTGAAAGAGCTTTGAATTCAGATTTTAAAAAAGGAATTTCATCAGAAGCTAATGAACTAAAGTTTCGAGAAGAAGAATATGGGCATAATAGAAAATCTGCTCGCGAAATCGATGGTTTTTTCTTTTTAAATAAAACAAAATAAACATTAAGATAAGGTTTCTGGTCATTATTATGGAATGCTTTAGGGGATTTCACTTTAAGAATATTAATAGCATGCGCGTTTTTATCAATAGCTGTGGAAGTGGGTATGGCAGAGGAATCCAAAAGATCAACAGCTTGGATTGACGGTTTTGCGATATTGATTGCAGTTATACTCAGTTCATCAGTTCAAGCAGCCAACGACTACCAAAAAGAAAAGCAATTCCAGGCTTTAAATCAAATAGCTGATGATAAAAAAATGGTAGATCCCATTTTAATAAAACCAAAAAAATAAATATTTTCATTAAAATTAAAATAAAAATTGTCAACATAAAAAAGCTCACAGTCTTCAGGAACAATGAAATAATTTCTTTACATCATACTAATTTATTGACTGGAGATGTGGTCCAAATAATCGAAGGTATGGAAATTCCCACAGATGGGCTTATTATTGAAGCCGATGAAGTACTTTGTGATGAATCAGCAATGACAGGCGAGACTGAACCTTTGATAAAAAACACATTGTCTGATTGCATTCAGAAAAGAAACGAATTTATGAAATCAAATCCTGATGGACCATCATCCAAAATAAGCCATCACCATGAAATTCCTTCACCTTTGATCTTATCAGGAAGCAGAGTTTTGCAAGGAGAAGGAAAATTTTTGGTTTTGGTTGTAGGACCAAAGAGTTGTCTTGGAAGAATACAAGAAAAATTAGAAACAGAAACTGAATCCACTCCTTTGCAAGAGAAATTAGAGCATTTGGCTAGAGGAATAGGAAAATTCGGCTTGATTTCTGCTATTTTAATCTTTTTCATACTTATGATTAGATTTGCAGCTGAAAGGATTGAAAAGGATAATTTCTATAAAGAACAACATTGGAAGGAAATGATTGATTATGTCCTAATTGCTGTAAAAATTAATGTGAACTAAATAATGTTCATATTTATTTAGATTACTGTTGTGGTTGTGGCCATTCCTGAAGGCTTGCCTTTATCAGTTGTGATTTCTTTAGCTTATTCAGTAAGGAAAATGCTAAAGGATCAAAATTTGGTGAGAAGATTGCATGTAAAAATTTTTTTGTTTAAATTAAAAAAATGATTTTTTATTTTTGAGGCTTGTGAAACAATGGGGGGTGCTGATATGATATGTTCTGATAAAACTGGTACATTAACACAAAATTGTATGACATTTACTAATTTTTGGAATGGGAAACATGTAAATTTTTCTTTTTTCTTTGTAAAATAATTAAATACTTAAATTTCAGATTGATATTGAAACTTTCCAAAAATGCAATTTACAAAAAGTCTTCCCGATACAAAATCTTCAAGATCTTTTCCTCCAGACTGCAATTGTTAATTCTTCTGCAATGATGGTAAAACACCAATTAATTTTATGTTTTATCGGGGAATAAAAAGAGACCAGTTCCGAAAGGAAGCAGCACAGAAATCGCCTTTCTGAAATTTATTGAAGATATTTGTGAATTAAACTATGAAACCATACGAAGTCAATACACTATGGTTCATAAATTTCCATTCAATTCATTGAGAAAACGGATGAGCTGCATACTTTCAGAACCTAACATCTTAGGGAAGAAAACACGATTAGTAACTAAAGGAGCTTCAGAAATCCTTTTAGACTCGTGTACCAAATTCCATTCTTTTCAAGATGAAATTGTTGATCTCACAAGCGAGCTTCAAATTAAAATTTTAAATGCTATCGATAAAATGGCTTCCCAAGCATTAAGAACCTTAATTTTGGCTTATAAAGATTTAGACATTTCTGAAAGTAGATAAGAAAAAGATAACAAAGGAGTCTTTTCGGTGGAAAAAAAAAATCTTACATTTTTGGGAGTTGTTGGCATTAAAGATATTCTTCGAAAAGAAGTTCCACAATCCATTGCTACTTGCAAAAAAGCTGGCATTAAAGTTCGTATGATAACTGGAGATAATAAAATCACAGCTCGCGCAATTGGTACATGAATTTATAAATTTAAAATAAATAATAAATTTTATAGCCAAAGAATGTCAAATTATAGCACCAGGTGATGAGAACAGTTTGGTATTAGAAGGAACTGAATTCAATAAAATAATCGGGGGAATCATTTGTGCCAATTGTAAAGGAAATTGTGATTGCGTGCTTGACGAGAAAACTGCAAAGGAAAAAGGAAAATCTGTGCGAAAAGACACCATAAAAAATGGAGAAGAATTCGACAAAATATATAGAAATCTAGATGTTTTAGCGAGATCTCGCCCTGAAGATAAATATGCAATGGTTGTAGGACTTAAAGAAAGAAATCATGTTGTTGCAGTAACAGGAGATGGCACAAATGATGCTCCTGCACTAAAAAAGGCCGATGTTGGATTTGCAATGGGAATTTCAGGAACAGAAGTTGCAAGAGAAGCTGCTGCCATCATATTATTGGATGATAATTTTGAGTCAATAGTCAAAGCAGTTATGTGGGGAAGAAATATTTATGATTCAATCAGGAAATTTTTACAATTTCAATTGACTGTGAACTTAGTGGCAGTTGGAATTACATTAGTTAGTTCAGCTGTTTTAAAACAAGAAATATTTAAGCCAGTTCAAATGCTATGGGTACTCTTAAAAAAATATTAGTTAAAAAGAAAAATTATTTAGATTAATTTGATAATGGATACTTTTGCAAGCTTGGCTTTGGCGACAGAGCCTCCTAGTATGAAATTACTTGAAAGGAAACCTCATAATAGAAATGAGTATATGGTTTCTAAGGTTTTTCTTTTGAGTTATTTTGAAAAGTAAACCATACTAACTCTTTAGAAAATGTTTAAACACATCATTGGCCAATCCATTTATCAATTTTTCATTCTTTTGATCTTAATTTTTTATGGAGACAATTTCTTGCCAGAATATGAAGATTCCTTGGATGCCGAACTTCTCAAAAATGGGGATCCCATCTCTTTTAAATATAACATTATTGATGGCAAATGTAAAAAAAATTTAATATTTTTCTTTTTCAATTGAAAATAAAAAAATAATCAAATTATTTTTTTATTGTAAAAAAGATTTAGTTCGCAGTGGAAGACATAGAGATATATTAAATCCGGATATTGATGACTACAAATCCATTGAAAATGTTAATTTAACTTAAGTGGAATTTCGTCATTTTTCCTTTTAGACTTATGGCCCATCAAGACATTTTACTATTGTTTTTAATGCTTTTGTTTGCATGCAAATTTTCAATTTTTTGAATGCTCGAAGAATCAATGATGAAGTCAATGTTTTTGAAGGTTTGTTTTGGTGAAATATTTATTTTATTTATTTATTTTTTACAAGGACTAACAAAAAATCCTCTATTTATGATAATTTTATTTATTATAGTTTTGAGTCAAGTAAAAAACATTAAAGAAAAAATTAAATTAAAAAACGGATTTCTTTTTTTTGAAGGGAGTTTTGATTTCTCACGGGTCAGTGGCATTTCATGTTTATGAATGGTATGATGATTCAACTGGATCTGCTGGGTTAAATATAATTCAATGGGCTATTTGCATAGGAATTGGATCGATTAGTTTAATCGTAAGGTTTTTACTCAAACTGATCCCAGAAAATAAATGCCTTCAAGTAGAATGAATAGATTAAAAATTTTGTCAATAATATAAACTTTTTCTCAAAACTTTAGATTGGAAATAAAAGATCTGATCCAATAAACAACCCATCAAAAATAATTGAAATGAAAAGAGGAAACAGCACTAAAAAATTCGGGTCTTTGATTCATCCTAATTCTTCACATCATAGTCAAGGGAAAATTCAGAGTGAAAAAAAAATTGAGGTGATGCATTAATTTTCCTAAATTTTCAAAATAATAATAATTTATAAAAAAGATCCAACACAATGCAATTTGATGGCACTTTTTTTGTTAGAAAAAAAAAAAATTAATATTTAATGATAAATAAAATAAATTCATTTAAAAAATTTTTCGACTTTATATAAAAAAAAATTAAGAAAAAAATTAAATTTTTCAGTATTTTAGATTTTTTTAATTTGTTAAGAAGAATTTTACTAAAAAAAAAGATTATCTGATTGAAATTTAACAATTTCCTTTTTTTTTAACTTTCCATAAATATTTAATGAATTCTATAAAAAAAAAAAATGCCGATTTTGGATTTTTAACAGTTGCCATTGGAAAATGAAAAACAAAGAAAAATCGCATCATTTTTCTCTTTTTTTTTTATTAGGATTTTAGCAGTTTAAAAATATTAAGTGCATATGTTGTAATTTCTAAATGAAATTTTTTAATGAAATAAATTTTGTCAAATATTTTAAATTATTATTCTCATATTTCATATTTTGAAATTGTCTCTTTTTCAAACTTCATTTTATTAAATTTTTTAACAAAGAAAAATTAAACAAAATATCTTACTTTATTAATTGCAATTATTTCTCTGTTCTGTTTGGCAAGTGTTGCCTTTTGATTAAAAAAGTTCAGCCATTCATTCAGTTTTTTTTGTTTCTAACAAAGAAAAAAAAAATGTCAAGTAAAACTCACACATCTTTTACAGAAACAGAATCTTTTGAAACTCCTTTCACAGCATTTTTCAAATAAACTATCTTTAAATAAAAATTATAAAAATTATAAAAACAAAATTAAAATTACTTTATTATTAAGCATTTCATCTTCATCTTTTAAGTTCTTTTGGGCATCTTCTTCCCAACTCAGCAATTCTTTATTATAATATTCTTTAAATAACGTTAAACATTTTCCTTCAAATACTTTTACAAAATAAATTATTTTTTAGTTTGAAAATCATATATTATACTTTCATTGAACTTCGACTTATTCAACTCCAATAATAAACAATCTTCTTCTACTTCTAAAGTTTCTTTTCTACCCACAGACGAACTAACAAACTCTTCAAACCCCACAAAATTTCTTTTTGTAAATCTGATGGGATATTTGATTGTTGTGACAATTTTTTTTAAAAACCATTGATGAACACCCTTTAAAAATAATAAGAAAATATTTTGAGTTCAATGTAATTTATTTTACCATTGGCCATTTATATTTATTTTCCAAATAAATAAGTAAATTTTTTTTTAACGTTCCTCCTTTTACAATATAAAAAGTGTCAGAATATTCACCTTTTCTGAAAATTACTAAAACAATTAAAGTAAATAAAAAATAAATATCCATATTTATTTTTACTCTCATGCTTGAAGTAAGTTTTTACGCTCAAATTTCTTATCAATTCTTGTAATTTATGTTCTTCTAGCATTTTGATAATCGGGATGCTCATTAAGAATTTTGTAAAAGAAATCAATTCATTACAAATAAGATTCTTATAATCTTATTATTAGAAAACTAAAATCTCACTTTTTTTAACCTTAAAAATTGGTTCATACTCTAAAATACGCAAAATTAATGCCCACACATCAGTTTTGGTCTTCAAAGAACAAAAACTATTTCCCAAAAGTAAAACATAATAATTTATTTTAGTTTACGTTTTTTTCTCATTATTAAAGCAATGTCTTGATAAAATATCATTTTTTTTAAAACGAGCCAGAATTTTTTCTCCATGAATAGCATGAATCTATTCAAAAAATCGCTAAATTTTAATTGAAAAAATTACCTCTCCTTCGTATATAATTATCAAACTGTCTCCAATTTCATCTTGGGAAAAAACTAAACAAGTATATTTATAATAAAAAGTGATTTTATATCACTTAACTGATTTGATTAGCAACGAAAAACTTAGATTCCAGCTTTAATGCCATCGTTTCAAGTGTCAAATCCAAGAAATTTTGAAAAAATTTAATCTTTTTCAAATAGAAAGTGATCAAATTTTTGTCATAGACTGATCTCTTGAAATACCTAAATGATTTTTTTGTTTTGTTTTGAAAAATTGTTTTTAAAAAACTGTTTTTCACATATTTTGAGAATTTTTGAATTGATATTAAATTCTGGATAATGCAAAGTTTGTTGAAAATCACTTCTCTCTAAAGTCCAAGCAGGAAATTTTTCATTTAATTGAAACTTTTTTAATTTGGAGTTGCTGCTATTCAGTGATTCATTAAAGGTATTGGTTTTTATTGGATTTTGAATAAAGCCAAATTGTTCAGTTTTTCTTTTTGGATTTTTTTTTTTTTTTTCTAATTTATGAAAACTTTTCGCTGATCTTATTCTTGTGATATGTTTATTTTGAAGATTGTCAAATAAAATTGGTTGTTTATTTGTATTTTTTGTGGAGAATGGTCGTATTCTATTTTTTAATAAGAACAATTCTTCTTTCGTAAAATCCACATCTTTCGAAAAAAGAAACTCTTTTTTATCAATTGATTCGAAATCTCTCTGAGAATAAACATGGGTTTTAGTGAAACTTTCATTGTTATTTGATGTTTCCCTGTTAGGATGGTTATAAGCTGTTGTTATACGACAACAATCCTTCAAAATCTTCTCATTTTTTTGGAGAGAAATCATTAAATTGTTATAAAATTCTTGAGATCGGATGTAAGAATCAGAAAAATTTTGATGGGAAAGGTTTTTTGCAAAATTATGATTGTTTATCAGTTTAAGAACATTTGATGGAATTTTCAAAGAACCCATTATATGTTCTCCGTCTTTTTTCTCAAGATTATTGCCGTAAATTGAAATGATTTTGTCATGAATGTATTCTTCAAAATCAGTTAATTTCTTTTTTTCCATAAAAAAAATTTAAAGTAAAAAAAAATTAAGTCTTAAATTTAATTCAAGTTTTTTATTTTTTTACAATTTTCAAACTTTAATCACACTAAAAATTATTTTTTAGACATATTTATCGATCGCGTTTTTTAGTTTGTTTTAAATTTATTCAAATAAATCAATAAAATTAATAAGATATTGTTCGAATAAGTAGAAAATACTGTTTTCTTTTCATTTTACATTAAAATTCAGAAACTATTCTTAATTTTAATCCTGAATTTAAATTTATAAACAAATTAATTAAAGAAAAAATTTTTTGTGTGCAATATTTTTTTGAAATTAATAAAATGACCGATGAGCAAACACAAATTCAAATTCCTCTTGAGTTCGCAGACCTTTATCTCAAGCTCAATAAAAGTCAAATTCTTTAAACTTTAATTCATTTTTATTATCCTGTTTTCTAGAAAAAACCAAATATATGCCTAAAATTCTGCATTTAAAACAAGAATTTCTTTATTATTATAATTATGTTCCTGATGATTGGAGCAGTTCGTTTATTTTATTCAAAGAAAAATTATAAATGAAATATTATTCAAGCAAATAAATTTGAGTGTCTTATTGGTCCTCCAAAATATGGCATTCACCTTTCCAATATTAAAAAACTCAGTTTAAAAGAAGCAGAGAGTCGTTATTTTTTAGTGTTTACTCTGAAGAATTCTTCGCTTTTTAATTTTTCCAAATTGAAATGGAGGATAAATCCAGTTTTGGCTTATAAAAATGGTATTTCATACAATTTTCTTTTGATAAATAAAAAAAATTAGTTGATAAATATCTCAAAAGTCTGAAAAATGAAGATGAATATAAAGATGAAATTATTTTAAAAGGAAAAGATGTTGAATGGATATTCAAAAGCTTTAAAACAAAAAAAAATGAGGAGTTTTTGAATGTTAAATTTGTTATTTTTTTCTTTGAAATTTTTGAAGCCTTTTAAGAATTCATGTAGAGCATTTAATCACAATATTCCAATTAATTTCGATTTGGTAGAAACATATTGGAATTCAGTAATTTTCTCATCTATTCTATTCTCTTTTATTTTAATTCTTGTTAGCACTTTTCTCAAAGTAAAAAAATTCCCACATTTGAAAAATCTATTGGGAAACGAAATTTAGCTATTCAAGTTGAAAAACTTAATGCATGTTTTTCTATTTTTGTGATGAAATTAATTAAACATTTCCTAAATTACAGCTCGTTTAAAATACAATGACAGAATAATCCATGTAACTGAGGATTGTTTGATATATTACAATAAAATTCCTAAAGAATGGAAAGGTTTCTTAAAAAAACACAATTAAAACAAATACAAATAATAAAAATAACTATTTTTTTTGTTTTAGATAATAATCTTGGATTGCTTAATTTTCCTCCAAAAGCTGGAGTTAAATTATTTGATCTTGAACGATTTGAGGAAAAAGACGGCCTTTTGAAAATTGAATTTTCTTCCTCCAAACTTTTGAAATTTCCTCAAAAAAATTTCTTGCACTCGACCAAAAAAAATCCGATTTGACTATCTCCTTTTAAACCCGAACTATTTTATACAAAGGTTTTTCTGAAAAATGAAAAAACAGCCTGGGTTTTTCGAAATAAACAAAATTTATTCAAAAATGTGGTAAAGAGAAAAAAAAAATTGCAATTTAAAAAATATTTTCTTTTTCAAAGGTAAAAAAAATAGCAGAAAACAGAAAATTAATCAAAGATTCAGAAAATCTTTTTTTTATAGTTGGAGAAAAAAACAAACTTACGATAATATCTAATGAAGAAAACGAGAAAAAGGATTTGAAAAAAGAAGATGAAGTAAATGGAAAACAAATTTTAAAAAAGCAGTTTTTGTAAAGAAAAAAAAAAATTATGAAATTTTTCCGATAAAAACCGAAAACCTATCACAAAATCATCCTGACAAAATTAACTCAGATGTTTTTTTTTTTCTCTGCTTTCTTTTTCAATTTTTCTTTTTCTTTTGAATTAGAATAATATTATTTTGGCTAACAAAGCCAAAGATATTAAAATGAGCATTTTTCATCCTAATGTTGATTTCAAATACAACACAGATTCAGTTAAATTAAAAAAAATTTAAAAAATAGGATTATAATTTACACTAGGAATCAAATATTTTAATTCCCACCCCACATAAATCATACATGTTGAGTTCAAATTCGGACAATTTTGTAATAAAAACAACCAAATATTTGAAAACAAAACTTCTTTTATAGAGAATAAAAAAAGAAAGAATAATGAATGGCTCTGAAGTGTCTTTTAATTTATTTGATAATGAATTGAAAAAAACAGCAGACATAGAATTTCCTACTGTAAAATGAATTAATTTATTTTTCTTTAAAAAGAAAATTAGCGTCGACGTCAAAAAAGCATACTGAAGAAAAAAACAAGATTTAATTCCAAAGATGTGAATATGAATTTACCTTCTCAGCCTTCCATCGCAGAGGGAGCAACTGAAAGTGAAATTGATTCGATAACCCCAAAAGGCGTATGGATCAATTTTAACAAATTTATAAAATTATAAAATGATTTTTTTTAAAATAATAAATTTTGAGACCGATTACCAAAAAAGTTTAAGAGATGATGGAGATTTGCTTTTAAAAAAAATAAATTATGATGAAGAGATTAAAAGTCACAATGGCGAAAATCAGCCGTATTATTTTAAAAAATTAATAGAATAATTTAAAAAAATAAAATAAAAAACAATGCACAATTTTTTTTTTATTTTAAAGCAATTCTGTTGGGAAAATGAGGAAAATGTCAACCAAAAATATACTTCCCAAATATGACATGTTTGAACAAAGTTTGCAAACAACGAATTGGGAGATAAAATATCAGCAATTATTAGCTGAATGTTTAAATGATAATAATTTCGAATTAAACTTGAAAGTTAATATGTATTTGATTCATTTTATGGGTGAATTCGTTAAATACGCAAAAAATACTGTCAAAGAAATCATTGACGATCTTTTCCAAGGGACCAAAATATTTAATTTAACCAAATACAAAAGTTCTGATCAGCGAAAGCTCGATAATTATTACATTTATGAAGATGATAAGAATAAAACTTCAGTAAAAATTGCTTGGAGTGAATGCAAACAAAATTTTACAAAAGATCAAATTTTTTATGAAGAAGAACAATTAAAGCTTTTGGGAAAAGGTTATTATATTTTAATATAACTTATAAACTATTTTTTAATTAGAATTTAATTCTCTTGAATTACTTTCGAATGTAGTTTATTATTTGAAAAAAACAAGGTCAATAGCCAATATTTTGCTGCCTCTCTCATGCATAGTCAATTACAAAGTAGTTCACCTTTTTTTTAGAATAGGAAAAACTAAATTTGTTTAAGGGAGCCAAAGCCTTGTTTATATGCAATCCTCCAATTAATCCACCTCATACTTTAATAATAGGAGCCCTTTCTGAAGATAATTACAAAGTTAATGCTAATCTCAATCCTTCCCTTAGTTTAATTGGTCGAAGCTTAAATTTAAAAGTAAAAAAATAAGATGTTTTTTGTTAAAATAAAATAGTTTGATTTAAAAATTTATTTTAAAAAAAATAAAATCTTTGTTAATTTTTTCGTTAGGAGCATAATTTTGAATGGGACAATAGATTAATGCCATTTCCAATCCATCTTTCAATATTTTCAGAGATTCATCAATCTTTAGACTATGAAGATTATGAATGTCAATCTTTTAATGATATTGATTCCTTTGCAACACAGAAAAAAATTGATTCATCTGTTATTTCATTAACAGAAATTCCCCCTGAAAAATACTTTAAAAACGGAATTCCTTTTTATTTGATTAAAGTGGCAGACATTATTCCTTCGGATATTGATGAATTAAAAAAGAAAGAATATCACAGAAAATTAAGACCAGAGTTTTTTCTCAATTACAAAACTCCTTTGAATCCTGATGTTTTTTTAATTGCTGAAAAATTTACAGAAAATATGAGAAAAGATAATTTTGAAGCTATGCAAGCATCTTATTCTTTGCAGAATGATTATATTCGTCAGTTTTTAAAAAAATTAGAAGAAAAGGATTATTTTCCGATGGAAAGTTATTCTTTGAAAGAGATGTTTCACAATCAAGGAGTAAATATGCGGTATTTAGGCAAAATTGCTAAATATACAGTTTTGCCACATATAAAACAAATTTGCATTGTTGATATGATTGCAAGAAAAATCAAAACAATTTTCAGATATTATATTGCTGATTTTATTGGAAATCTTCAAAAAAATGAAAATAGAAAAAGAAGTATTATTTTTTGGATTTTAATTTTTGGAATAAAAAATAAAAAAAATTTTCTTTCGATAAAGGTGAAGTGATCATAAAACCTACTTTAAGCTCACCTTTGATCTTTACAGATATTAATATCAATTCAATTAAACAACCAGATTTTTCAAATTTTGCCATAGATTTTCTTAATTTGATTTTTGGGAACGGGAATGATACTGAAATCTTTTGGCAAGAAATATTAAAAAAACAAGTTTATTTGCATTTCAATTTTGAGACTCCTGAAAAAAAAAATATTGCAGCTGGATTGCTTCTAAACTCTATTTGTTTTCATTGCCAATTAAATCTCAATTATGATAATAAAGTCGAATTATTTACTCACAATTCCCCCTTTCAGCTAAAGCATTTTTTTGGATTTATCTATTATGCAAAGATTTATAAATTGAAATATTTGGAAATAAATCAAATGATGGTAAATAATTTAGTCGAGAATGACTTAGATTTATATGAAAAATTTCTCAGAATTCAAGAAGTAGAGGAAATAGCGTCAAAGACTGAAGATAGTTATTGTCAATTCAATTTGAAAATAAAAATAATAGAAACTTTATTCAAAAAATCCCAAAGAGAATTGGCTTTGAATGAAATCGAAGAATGTCTTCAAATTTTCAATAATATGCATCCTTTACAATTAAAGCTCTATTTTGAGCTGATAAAGTCTTCATTTATAGAAGAACGAAATGATAAAGCGAAATCTTTACTGAAAAAATGCGAGACTATAATAGTTTTCAATTTTCAAAATTACCATCCAATTTATATTATTCTTTATGATCTTTTTGCAGAACATTATAATGAAAAAAACGAACTAGAAAAAGCTGCTAAATATTATGAAAAAAGCCTTAATCAATCATTAAAAATCTTCGGAATAAATCACATCCAAACAGCTGAATGCATATTAAAATCGGCAAATATAAAACTCAAACTGAAAGAAATTTCTGAAGGGTTAGAAGATTTCATCAAAGCTTGTAATATTATTGAAGCCTTAAAGGGATATAATTCAAAAATCACTTTAGCTGTTTGTTATAAACTTTCCCATTTGCTTTTCAATAATGGTAAAATAAATATTTTCTTTAAAAATTTTAATTATTTTTTTCTTTCTATTTTTTAAATAAAAAATTTGTATTAAAAAAAATATATTTTTAAAATCATTTCAATTCATTCACATTAAAGAAATTTAATCAAAGAAAAAATATTTTTTTTAAAGGAAGAATTAGTGAGGCGGTTCATTATGCTAAAATCTCTGAAAATATTTTACTGAAATCAGAATTTAGAAATTTTAATGAATTGATTAAGATTGACCTATTGATTTGTCAAGCCAGTGAATACGAAAATAATCTTAAATTGGTAAAATTGTATTTTAATTAACTTTTTAAAAATAATGAAAAGTGCTTTAATTATTTGAACAAAACTTGGAATATGTTAGAAAAATACACAAAGGACAATCTGGAATATTATTACAAATTATTTTTTATTGTACTTTGTTTGATAATAAAACAATTGAACAACAAAGAGAAATCATCATTAAATCAGCAATTTCAAAGAATTTTGGATTTTTTGGAGAATGATCAAAAAATAGAAGATGTAATTTTCAATGAAGATTTGAATTCAAAAAAGGAAATGATTGAAAAAATCAAAGAGGAAATCAGAAATAATAATTCTTTGCCTGAATATTTTATCCAAATGATGACAATTATTCAAAACCCTACAGAAACCACATTTATAAAGTTCTTTTTCAATTTTAATTTTTCAACATCTAACTGCCCTATTATTGCAAGAATTTTTTTTCCAAATTCATTTTTTTTTCTTTAAGAAAAAGACTTTTTTTAAATAAAATATTTATATTCTTAGAAATTTTATGGTTTTACAGTGTTAATTTTTCATTCATTTTTATTCATTTAGACATTTGGAAAGCTTCACATTACTCATACATGTTTTAGGAGTGAAGTTTTTTTTGGAGAGATTAAAATAAAATATTATGATTATAAAAAAAGTTTTATTTATGTAAATTTATCTTCATTTAAAGTTGAGTTGAATTTATCCATTGAACAAAATCATAAAAAAAATATAATAAATATATATTTTTTGGCTTTATTTTATCAAAATAGAAATTTGAAAGCTTTCTTTAATTAATAATTTTGCTTCATATAAGCTTTTAACAAAATAGGCATTTTCCTGTACGAAGGATCATGTTCTAAAACATAGATAAAGGTTTTTAATGTGATTCTTAATTTTTCTATTGCGTTCTTCCTGTTTTCATTTTGTTTTGAATTTTCCTTTATAAATAAAATATAATTCACAATTAATAAATTATAAATGTAAAAGAAACTATTCTTACTTTTATTGCAAGCTTTTGTTGGATTTCTTTTGCTTCAGTGCTGAGTTTCGAAGAATTACTTTTCCCAAGAAAAATATCAATGGTCCTGCTTGTGTCTTCCGCATTCTTTCTTAGATTATCCGATTCTTTGGCTTTTTCATTTTTATTTTTCAAAAGAATATCATAAATATCTTTGCTCTAAATAATTTTTTATTGAACAATTTTTTTAAAAAATTATTTATACTTCATCGTTTTGTTTCTTGATTTTTTTAATCGGCTTTTCTTCATATAATTCAAAAAGCTTTCTGGTTCGGATTTTTTCCTCTAAATTCGCTTGTTGTTCTTTATCAAAAGCTTCAATTTGTTTCAAAATTTGAGTTTTATTGGGAGCTAGCAAAATTGAAAAATTTATATCTAAAAAGAGCTCTGGTTTCGTTTTTTTTGTCATCAGAATTTTTTTAATATCTTGATTCTCGATTATTTTCATAGGTTTTGGCTAAAAATTTATTTAATATATGAAAAAGACTTAAAATTTCAAATTAAGACAATATTTTCTGTATTCTTTAGAAAACCAGCTAAATTATCGCTATTTTTTTCAAAGGCTGCTGCTTTTTCAAGATTGTTCAATAGATTTTTAATAAAAAAGTTAAAGCCAATGTTAAGCATTTCCACGCAACCAGAATTAAAGATTTTTATATTATATTCATTGTATTTTCGTTCAAGTTTTGCTTTAATGACAGTTTCATTTAAAAAGTTTTTTTCTGAATTAATAGAAGGTATATTTGGATTTGATGTATTGAAGGAAAGAGGTTTTTTTAGAGTCGAGTTTTCAATCAACTGTCTTTCCTCATTTTCATTGATTCCACATTTCTCCAAAATTTTGCTCTAAATTTTTTTTAAGATAAATTTTCTTCACAAAATCGTTTTTTACATCTTTATGCAGCTTTTGAGCGTTCTGAGGAGGTGGCATTTCCGTATTGGATTTTATAAGATTTGGGTTTTTCATTACTGTAGGCATCAGAGATTGAGAACCAAGTTGAGAGATCGGCTTATTAAAGGATGAATTATTTGATCCAATCTTTATTTCAGGCTGTTTTATAAATGGTGCAAATGAAGAAGGCCCTAAATCTTTCGTCATCATAGGCTTTTTCATTTGATAATTTGGTTGAGGAGCTTGGGGAGGGACTATTTTGGGCCTTGGAGTGTCCAAGGGCTTCAAATTAATATTTGCGTGATAGGTTGGATCAAGATGATCCACGATGTTTGAGAGGAATTGATCATAGGACTTAAAAGAAAAAATTG
>JFJP01037534.1_pt1 | contig 26413 bp, 15 predicted proteins | sample 431651 | NCBI WGS metagenome assembly JFJP01 (sample SAMN02602958, study PRJNA72255) | Microbial mat metagenome, whole genome shotgun sequencing project. | biome: fresh water; feature: sink hole; material: water; isolation source: purple microbial (photo- and chemosynthetic) mats found in...
TTCAGTTCGGAATTGTTTTATTTGTTTATCTTCATTTTGCATCGTTTTTGAATGTTGAGAGAATAAAATATAAAGTAAGATATATAGACAGGAATATACACCAATACCTAGAGATTTTGTTAGTGCTTTAAATAAGATAGATGTGATATTTCATTGAGATATAGAAGTACTTGCAGCATGGGATAGATATAATTGAGGATTAGCGAATGTATCATGACCTTGAGTAAAAATAGATTATTTAATGGCAGATCTACTTCATGAAATGTCTAAAGTATTATGATATTCTATAAAGCAAACAACTTATCTTAATTACTATTCTCCTAGTCAATATTGAACACAAGATAGACAAAAGAACGAATTACAACAAGAATTCATAAGAGTATTAAAATGATCTAACTCATTTGATAATATCTCGATTCGTCAAGATATGATTGATACCATTGATGGTGATTTGGTCTAAATGTGTTCTGATAAATATTATAAGGTATATCTATATGATATGCTTTTTTTCTTGCCATCGCGACTGCGTCAAACTCTTCTGGGCTACTTTGCACAATGTTTCATTTATGTGCCCCTTGCGGGCTTGGAGTAGGCATTGAATTTTCTCCTTGTGTTTCTTTTTCTGAAAATTCGCTTGCATACCTAGCATAATGATGTTGTGCAACAGTTGAAATTTCTTTTTTTACCATAATAATACTAAGTTAGTAATAAAAACTTTTATATGTATTCGTACTCTCACCGTGTCAGGGCTTATACCTTTTTCTCTCGGGATACTTTGCACAATAGTTTTGTCGATTATGTTGCTCGCAACTTTTGAGAAATCACTATTGTGCTATGTAGACCGACTACTAGATAGTGGAGGAGAGTAGTAGAAGCTACTGTTTTTTTTTGCTGAAAAAAACTCTCACTGGTAGAGTAGTTGTTATTTTTGTCGTACAAATATAATCTTATCTATACCATTTCATGATACATCTCATACAAATCATCATATTTGTAGTGTTTTTCATTTCATACCTAACCAACTATCAGTTGTAGATTTTGCTATAGGTATATTATCTAGTTTATAGAGAAATTCTTGATTTCATTGATATACTGGTAAACTTTTTTTAGTATCTATTCTTCCATATATTCTCATATTTCTTGTATCAAGTATATTAGTCCATATAGTTATAGGTCGATAAACTCAAATACTAGACATAAATTTTAATGGTTGACGAGTTTTTATATATAAATATCATCAAGTTATATCATTTGGTACTGTTAGAGAATATCTATTATTTGGCAGATATTCATCTTTTAATATGGCAGAATCAATATATCATCATTCACTTCATTTTTTTGTCTGTGGTTTGAAAGATATTGCAGAGTAGTCTTCTCAAGGCTTTCAATCTTTAATAATATCATAAACAATATCTATATCAGTAGAAGGTTGTATATTTATTCATGTATCAATACTTCATGTAAAATCTGAATTTCAATCTATAGGTTTAATATCGTTTGTATTACCTATATTGTTTACTGGATTAGAACCTTCTATTTCAAACAAAGATATTCATAAAAATTTAATTAAAAATAGTATTAGTAAAATAACTACGAATAATGGAGTATATTGAATTATTTCTCTTATCGTTTGTTTTCTCAATCATAAACTTGTGAATATTTTTAACATCGTATCATAATAGTAATAATATAAATATTATAAATGTTGGAATAAGTATAATAATCTGAGCTATAATATTATACTGTACTTGTTTGTATAGATTTTCAATTAATTAATAAATATCAATTATCATCAGCTAAATATCTCAAAACTTCTTCTATAGACATAGTAAATTTATTAAAATAAAAAGAGATTAGTTATATATGCACCACGCCCACGACGGCTTCTACACATATATAACTAATCTCTCTATCAGCGTTTGCCGATATTAATATTTTATGTTCGTGTAGTGATATACGTAGTATAAGGAAAAGAAAACAGAAATCAATAGATTTTTTGTACTTTCTTTACTTACAATATTATATATACTGAAAATATAAAATAAGTATATATTATTGTAACTTTATCTATGGAATATAAAATGGATTTTCTTGAAACACAATACAAGGACAAGATTAGAGAGATACCACTCTCTGAACTTAACAAAGCACCAAAAAAGAAGAGACCAAGAAATACTGGTAGTACACAACCTGTATGAGTGATGATGGCTAACTGATATGCTGAGATCAATTGAAAGAAAATAAGATATGAAGATATTGTAAATAAGCCTATTCGTTATGCTTGATTTAGCTCGTTAGGATGATTTTAATTATAAACTAAAACTATGGAAAGTAAAATTACAAATTTAGATTTCTTAGAATTATCTAAGACATTACCAGATGAGAGTATTGACTGTTGTATTACAGATTGCCCTTATAAGATTATTGCTTGATGAGTAAGAGTAATAAATGAATGAGATGAGTGTTCTTGAATATTATCTAAAAGAGATTATTCAAAGACCGACCAAAAATGAGTTTTGGGTCGCTGAAGAATAGTTGTATCTGATTGAACTGCTTGTAGCAATAAGCGACTAAAGAAAGATAATCTTAATATGCCAAGTGCTGTCAAGTGAGGTAAGATGTTTAGTCATAATGCAATTAAGTTTTCTGATTGGTTACCAGAACTTTATAGAATAATGAAAAACAAAACACATACTTATATTATGATTAATTGAAGGAACTTAACAGAACTACAGAATGAGGCAGAGAAAGTTTGATTTAAGTATCAGAACCTACTTATACGAGACAAGGGTAATGTAACTCCAAACAAGTATTATATGCAATGAGCTGAGTTTATATTGATGTTAAGGAAATGACCTGCAAGGAACATAAATAATCTTGGTAGTAAAAATATAATTAGAATACCAAACATTATATGAACAAAGAAACACCCAACTGAGAAACCAGTTGAGTTGTATGAATACTTAATGCTGAATAGTACAAATGAATGAGAGATGTGTATTGATCCATTTGCTTGATGCTGACCTATAATTGTAAGTGCTAAAAATAATAATAGAAAATATATAGCAAATGATATAGATGAGGAATACTACAATATACTACAAAAACTTTAATAATAAACTAAAACTATGGACCTATTAGCTTTTCTACTTAAAACACCTGCAGAATATGTAAGACAAACACAGATGTGAGATGTAACACATATTAGTATTTTCTGGTCAGAAAAAAACGAGAAGATATGATATAACTCTTGAAAACAACGAGCAGACAATATCAATAAGCTAATGTGATATGAGAAAATTAAACGAGAAGATATAGACATAGAAATGAACATTCTCATTAGAATAGCTGGTAGATTACCAGTATATACCTGAGAAGATTTTGAAAAAGACTGATGGGCTGATGTAACTACAAGTGTTATGGATGCTATGTGATTAGAGATAGAGAAGTGAGTAATGGATGTAGCTGTATCATCTTATTTCTTAGAATTAAAAAAGAAATATTTGGTGATAGCGAAATGACCTCTCATTGCTGTAGTACATAATGAAGTAGATGATTATAACTACGATATGACTATGTTATGGATGAAAGATATTCTTATGGGTAACTATATTACAGAACCATTTGAGACCTTGATATCTAAGAAGACAAAGAAATGATTAGCACAGGAAACGATGCACTCACACGAAATACATAATAACTATACTTGAGATAATGTAGCTAAATACACTTATAAGTGAAAACAATATACTACACCATTGTTCTGAATCTATACTCCTACATTCTGGAAACAATCATTTCAAGATTTCGATAGATTACCTTGAGGTAGTATGCTACAGAAAGCACAGTATAAGATATTGTTTGAGGCTGGCGAATCTAATTATATTATTGCTCCTTGATGATTCGGTAAATCTGTACTCTTGCTTTGATTAGCTAAGAACTATGTATTATGAGATAGAGTGACATCTTGGGAAAAGACCGATGGTAAAGTATGTTATTACTATGGACTTTCACATGCAAGTAATCAGGCATCAGTATCTAAGATAGTTAAGATGACTAATAAGATATTAGAATCAGAAGATATAGCAATTAGATCTGAGATTCTGAAACTCAGAACATTGAACTGATGACCAAATATGTTCTGTTATAAATCACCTTCTCAGCAAAAATCTTGAGATGCACATTGAGTAATCCAGTTCCTGTCTTGAGAATCAGCAGAACCAGGTCGTGGAGGTAGACCTACAGAAGTAATTGTAGATGAGTATTTGAAAGTAAATCAATATGTAAAAGAGCTTGTTGGTAGATGGGACGGTAATCCATTGGTAAGGAAGTTCTATATTTCTACAGCTAATCCAGACAGTAAGTCAAATACAATGTATATGAATCAGCTACAAGCAGAAAGAATGTATGCTTCATATAAAGATACTATGCATGATTTGGTATTTGAGGAACGACATAAACTTTGATTAGATAAATGTAATTCTATAGAAGAGTTCAAGAAAATAGAGCCAGAGATTATTAGAGCTCGTGAAAGAATAATGATGAAGAGACCTATGGTTGGTTTGAGATTCGATATTCGTGATGTTGAGTACGATAGTCAAGAAAAGAAGGACTATAGAATTAAGAAGATGATACAGGAGAATGGAGTTGAGAAAGTGATGTGCGAACTGTTCTCTGTCATTCCGTCAGACAAATCTTATTTCAGTACAGACTGAGCAGTAGTAGAAGATACTCCAAGTCAGTTTGACTATATAATGTTCTGAATAGATTTGGCTAAGAGATATGATAAACCAGCTCTAACAAAGATATGAGTTGTTAATGATGCTATGTATATCTATGAAAGTAAACAACTGTCTGAGGATGGTATAGAACAGAAACAACAAATCATAGATGAAAGAAATAATGACCTCTGAATGCTTAAGAATCCTAGTAAATGATGAGTGTTTCTATGTATAGATGCTTCTGGTAATGCTCCTGATGAAGTAAGAGAAAATCGAGAATGAAGATGAGTATTTGCTGATTACTGGATGTATACTACTACTCGTAGGAAACAAGATATGTGATTTGATAAACATTGATTCTTCGTTGTTGGTAAACAACAGATGGTAGATATAGGAATGGAATACTTCAAATCTAAGAGAGTATATATACATAGTAACTGTACACATAAAGAATGATTAGTAGAACAGTTGTTTCATTTTAAGTTTATATGAAATACTTGGAAAGCTGAAAAGGGTAAAGATGATAAAGTGCTAGCTATGCTTATGGCTATGACTGTAGCACATAATGAATGACTGAAACTAAAAACTGCAGAAGTTGATAGACAGGCTATGAAATATAAATGAGTTTCTTATGTTAATAGATTAGAGTTAGATGCTAATGAGAAGACATATAGAAGACAAAAAGAATTAGAAGATGAAATGTATAATGATATTATATATGGGTTATTTTAAGTATATATAATGACGATTTAGCTTATACTATTCCTATGTTTGAAGACCTCTTAAAGAAACTATGAATATGAAATACAACTCCTACACAACAAGGTAAAGATGCTTTGAATACTTTGTTGGCGAATACAAATACAGGAGTACAATATACAGATCCAACAGCACAGGAACAGCAATTTGCTCCACTAAATACACTATTAGCTAATACCAATACCAATACACAGTTTGTCCCATCACCTAATTTTCAACCACAACCAACAGCATTAGATAATGTTATAGGTAATATAGGCGATGCTTATAATAATTATACTAATTTTGCACAACAAACTTGAGAGAAGTGAAATAATTTTATTGTAGACCAAATAAAAGAAGCCCCAAAGAATATAGTAAAAGCAGCAGACTGGCGAACAGATACTATAACCAAACCAACATTATGATATTTATGATGAATAGCAAGTGTTTGAATCAATGCTTATGATAATGCAAAGACAGATAGAAAATATATAGGTAGATGACAATGATCTGATATGGTAGATTATATTCAATGAAGATATGATATAGATATCGAGAAGGCACAATCAGATCCAGTAATTGCAAAGAAAATTGTTGATGATATAAATAATCAAATAGCGATAAATGAAGAGTGAGATATACAATGAATATTTGAAAACATAAAACCAAAGAAGTTTACAGACATAAATCAAGTTGCTGATTATTTATTAGAAAGGAATAGCAACAACCAGCAATGAGCAGTTAGGTCAGATAAGTGGAGTTTCGACACTCCAGAACAAAAAGCCAAAAGATTAGAAAAATATAATACAAGCAAAAAAGATCCAGTGTATGCAAATCTAAAGTCTAATTATGACCAAATAATAGAATTTAATCCTAAGTTATATTTGTCGCCAGTTACTAAGGCGTGAATTAGAGCTGTATATGAAACTACAGCAAGTTGAGTAGAAGAGACTTTAATAAGACTTAATTCTCAAGTAGAGGCTATGAAAAATACCTGAAGATCGGAAAAGGATATAGAATGATATAAGATGAAGGCTGATATGCTTAAATGAATTATGAGTAAACAAGCAAATCAGATTATATTAGATTGAAAAGAAGCTGCAGAAAAATGATTAAACTTTGAAACCTATCTAGATGAAAAATATAAAGATACATGAGGTTTTGATTGATGGATCAGAAAATGATTAGAGGAATCTTGATTTAATGCTTATGAATGAGCAAATCGAAAAGATGTTGCAGATTCATTAACAGTAGCAGAAACATTATTATGAAATCCACTAAGTAGTTACCAACAGTTTAAACAAACAGCAGTATGATCTCTATCAGCTCCATTTCAGTGATTAACTACATTGGTTAGAAGGGCACAATGATGAGGTATTTATTGAATATGACTTTGATCTGAATTTAGTAGTGCTTGACTTGCTTGATTGGCTGATGTTGATTTTAGTGGAAAGAAAATATATAGTAAATGATTTCAAAGTTATGCAGGAGAAGCAGCTTCTCTTATTCCAGATGCATTGATAATTGTACTTCCTTGAGGACAATATAAAGCAGTTTGAACATTATGAAGAATATGAAAATGAATACAAACATTAAATAGTGCAAATAAAATTAAAAATGCAGTATTATTTGGCTGAGGTTGAGTGCTAAGATGATTAGATTATTGAATTAGATGAGTATCATTAGCTAAAGATATCGTAACGCTTAATGTATTAGACGATATTAGAATAGCTAAGAATCTTGAGTGATTATCTAAAGTAGAGAAATTATATACTTATCATAATAATACATTATCAAAGATTGGTGCATGACTATGAAAAACAGCACAGGAATTAGCAAAAGATAGTGCTATATCTGGTATGTTTAGTAATTATATAGCAGAAGCATATGGAGGTCAAGATAGTAAATACTTTAATGATGTAACAATAGATACAGCATTTAATATAATTGACCTTGCACAAGCATTTTGATCTACTGGTAAGATATTAGATTGATTGAATGCTTTTAGTAAAACAGCCATAGACACTAATAAAGCTAAAGAAACTTTCACTTGACTTCTTAGTCAAAAATCATTATCATTAAAAGAAGCTGAACAGGCTTGAGAAAATATAACAAAAACTATTCCATTGGTAAGTAATATGCTTAAATCTAAATCTCCAGAAGACTTTGCTACAGCATATAAACAATATACTGGTAAAGACATTCCTATTGAGAAAGTATGAGAAGCCTCAGAAGAATTAAGAAGGTCATTAGCGAGAGCAATAGTCAATGAAGTTATAGCAGTATGATGAAGTGATGTTCAACAAATTGCCAAATTAAGAGATATTGATAGTCTATTGAAGATATGAGATAAATCATTCAATTCTATAGATACTGTACTTTCATCTTTATGAGCTGGTGTTTGAGGTGTAAATAATGCATTCAAATGAAATCTATTATCTGCAATAAAGACTAATGAAGATTTATTTGGAAATCAATGAACATTTAAGTCTTGAGGATTGTGAGAAACATTAGGTCTGACTGTACCAGAAATCAAGCAGAGCGATGTAGAAAGTATTAAAGGTATAATGTTAAGTCAGGATAAAAATATAGATGATTTCTTTACTAAACAAGACAATGGGAACTTGGTTCTTAAACAAGATAAGTACGAAGAGGTATGATATGAACCACAACAAGCACAAATTATAGATATATTAGAACAGAATGCAATACTAACACCAGAAACTCTAACAGAGTTAAAAGCACTTAATGCTGAAGATGAACTGTCTAAAGCTATATGAAACATTTTATGTTAAAAACTTTAACTAATGGCTATATGTGAACTAAAAAGACAATCAATGTGAGAGTTCCTATCTAAAATAGGGCAAGACCCTAATTTATTAGCAGTATTCAAATGATACTTGCAAGATATGGGACAAGCTAAAATAAAATGATGAGAAAGTTACTTGAAAGCAAGGATGAAAATGCAAAGATTTGTCTTGAGTTCGCAGATAAGTAATGACTTATACAAATCAGATATTATTAGTGGTATAGCAAAATACTGAGTTGATACAAGTTCAGAAGCTGTATTACAGTCATTGAAGAGTCTTGAAAGCACAAATAAACTTAGTGATGAAGTAATGAGTCAATTGAATATTACAAAAGATTGAGTGGCTGATATTACAAAAGCATTCGAAGAAAAGCTCGTATATGATTATTTGTATGAGCTTAATTTTGGTAAGAACACAGCTCTTAAGAAAGCAACGGGTGATGTATATAAAGAAGATGGTTTTGTAACTATGACAAAAGCACAACAAACAGCATATATTAAAAAAACATCAAAAGCACTTTCAGATAGATACAAAGCAAAATGAGTAGCAGATATTAGACAAGAAATACTTACAAGACTTAAGTCTGACATACTACCAACAGACACAAAAGAATCTGATATGCTTGTTGATTATATTAGATTGAATGAATTATATAATATTGATCTCAATGTAGAAGACACGATAGATAATCTTAAATATCTCAAAGTAGATAAAACTGACATATCGGTCAGACCTGATTTTCTTTGAAAAAGCTTCAAAGATGCTGATGAATTACAAAGAGAGCTGTTAAGATGATTAGCATATATAGTAAGAGCTCCTATAGAAGAACAACAACAAATTCTGTCTGAATATGCTACGAGATTATTTTCATATAAAACAAAGGTTAGTAATACTAAGAAACTAAATCTTGCATTGACAATGCACTATCTTAATCTTAAATATACTGATATATCATTAGTAAGTGATGAGGTTAGAGAATGAGCAAGACTAAGAAATATATTTAATTACTACTGAATATCAAATACTCCTGCCACTGCAATTAACAATAAGAATGCAATAGACAGTTGATTAAGAACATATCTTGCATCTAATAAGAAAGATGTATCAATAGATGTAATTCTAAAATGAGCAAAAACATTTACAATCAATAAAAATACATTAAATAAAGCATTACATATTGTATGATTTGATACATTTTTAGAAGAGGAAATATATCAAATAGCTAAATGACTAAAGGCTAAAAATGTTCCTACTAAGTCTATACAATCAGTTGTTGATGCTACTGAGAAACAAATAGCTAAAGAAGTAAAGATAATAGAAGGAAATAAATTAATTAATAATAAAACTATTGCAATTAGTGATGAAATAAATAATATAAAAGATAAATTGTCTTTATTAAATAATAAATATATCAATGTTAAACAAAGCACAAACCGTCTTATTACAGAAAACAGTACAAAGATTTCTTGAATTAAACCCTGATCTATTGAAGATGAAGGATGATATATATATAATGTTTGAGAATATTTTACTAAGAAAGAGTTAAAGTGAATTATTAATGGACTAGAATCATTAAACAAACAATCAGAAATGTTTGATGATTTATCGAAATGAAGAGATATATGGTGATCTACATTTGATGAATATGAATCAATAATAAAATCTAATCCAGATGAATATATAAAAAATCCATATACATTTTCAGATTATCAAAATAACTTAAAAAATCGATACAATCAGATTGAGTCAGAATGAATAAAAGCAACTATAGAAGAAAGAGTATTAAAGAAAGAATTTGATTCTTTTATGGAAAGAGAACAAAGACTTTGATATATTTGAAAAAATAAAATAAAAGATCCAGAAGTAAAGAAAAAAAATGTAGATGATTATTATAGAGACTTTGAAGAGTTTCGTGTAAGAGTAGCACAAGAATTTAATCTTGATTATTGAATATGAGTTAATAATGTTGATGATATTTTTGAAAGACGATGAAAATCAGAAAGCACTATTGTTCCAAGAACAAATACATATAAATCAAAAGCAAAAAGAGAAGAACTAAAAAGAGAAAAATTAATTAAGAAATATTGAACAAAAAAAGAAGATACTGTTATAGAAAAACAATATTTTAATACAAAAGAATTTAATAAAGACCAAAGAGAAATTAAATTAATGAATAGTAAAATAGAATCACTATATAATAAAATAAAAAAAGAACAAGATAAAATAAAAGAAGTTATGGAAACTCCAAATATAAAATCAGAAGAAAAAGCTAAAACTAAATTACTAAAAGAAGAATATATAGCACAACTTAGAAGAGACACACAAACAATAACTACTGATACAGCATATAATGCAGCACTAAAAGATACAGTATCATCTTACTCTTTTAAGAAATGACAAAAAATAATATATGTAAATAACTCAAAAACACCAGTTGATATTGCTAATGAGAGATATACATTAAGCATAGCTAAAGATGTGAATAAAGTTACCACGACATTAAAACAAGCCTTAGAGTTATATAGAAAATCTAAATGAGAAGTTGTTATAGTTGTAAACTGACCAGATAATGTAGCAGAACTTAACAAACTAAAAGAACATAGAGAATCTGTAAACATAGCAGTCAATGATATTGATCCATCACTTAGATTTACAGTAGTTGATAAGAAACTGCATATATCATCTGCACAGAAATGAACAATTGAAAGAACTAAACTGAAACTTACAGATATGTGAGTAGATGCTTTTGATGTACAATGAACTGATATAGATGTAGAATGATTTGCTAAATTTATGGATGAAGTATATGGAACAAAACCAGATACAAGGTTCTTAGAAAATAATCCAAGTTTTACTACTGACTGATTTGCGAATCCAGATCCTGTATATGTAAAGAGAACATATGATTGAGTATTACATATATCAGAATGAAAACATATAGTAGAAACAAGGAATCTACCACAAGAATATAAGAATATACAAGTATTAGAAAATGATGCTATTATAGATGACTTTATTGAGAAAGAATGATATAAGTTTGAAGATGGAAAACAAGCAGAACTATTAGAATGAGTGAGTGATGAAACACTTAGAGATACATATTTCTTTTATGAAAACTCTGTATCACTAACTGAAAAAGATACTGCTAAAAAAGCACTGTATTCATTCCTATGAATTACTGAACCACAATATACACTTGGTCAGGAAGATAAGATTTTTACAGCTACTCAATCTCTATCTAAAGAATATATCCTACCAAGAAACATAGTGAATGATGCTTATCTATGAAATAGAACAGGTAAGTGAGAAGATTATATTAAACAATTCATAGTATTAAATGAAGATAAGTTTTTATTATGAGCAAAAAAAGAAGTAACAAATCTAAAAAATAAACCAAAGGCATCAAGAAAAAAACGAGAAGTTACTGAATGAGCTAAAAATGAAGCAAGAGTTATATTAGAAAAAGCATATAATGAATCAAAACCAATTAGTAGCTGATTGCCAGTTATTAAATTAGATTGAGAAAACTTATCAATATGATGAAAAGAAGTTAGTAATGACTTAGTATTTGTAAATTATAATCCCAAACCATTTATTGAGGATATAATGAAATCTATACCAACTGGATGACCAGTAAAGATACCGAAGAATACAAAAAAATGAATTAAACAATCAAATACATTATTGGAATGATATTTAGAAACTATCAATGCTTATAAGAAAGCAATAGATAAGAGTAAAAATGCAGAAGAAATAAGATGACTGTATTCCGATATGCAATACTACACTATTACATATAATAAACAAATGAAGTTATTATATGGTGCTGATGGTAGTGTGTGATATTCTCTAATTCCACTTTCAAATACAGATACTATAGTATCAATGAAAACAAAGATAAAAAACAACTTATCTAATAATTATGATGATGCTAAGAGATTTACAGATGGAATCACAGATAGAATTAAGAAACTAAAAGAAAAACAAGCATTGCCAACATATCAAGAAGATAGGTATTTCGACATTAGAGATAATTGATTTACACAAGATGTAAGATGAGGACTTATTAGAATAACAACAATAGATGACGAGATACAATCATTAGTATCAGATCTTCCTTGATATTTAGATAATATAGATGAAGTATATGCTGTGAGGAGATATTGAACTAAGTGATTACAATTAGAGACAAAACAGAAAGTATTAGATTTATTGACTACAATACAAAGAAACTTCAATATATCATCAACTAAAGATACTAAGATAACTGCACTAAAATTAGCATATAAGCAAAATCCTACTGCATTATGAATTATCAATAATAACTTTGTAGTTGAGACATCATCTGTTATTGACTGAAAGACAGTGTATCTACCACAGTCTTGGAGAGATAGTCAAATAGAAAACTTAGACTTAGATAGAAGAATTAAGAATAATCTATTCAAGAAATTATCGTCTAAGATGAAAAGCAAGGAATGATTAACAGAAGAATATATTCTAAAAATAGTACAGGATGAATACAAAAACATTAATATACCAGATGCAAAAGCTCCAGCATATGTAGCATTATTGATACCATATCTTGCAGTTGGTAATCTTGAAGTTGCTGATAATGTTGCTAAACAAGTAAGAACAACTAGTCTTGATGTTATAGAGAGTTGAATACTAGCTAAAAATGAATGACAAGAACTGAATGTTACTATGAACTGAACTCAGATACCAGTCAGTGATTTTATTTCAAATAGTAATGGTAAATACTACTATGATGCATCAGTAAGAATAGAAGCAGAAGTAGAAGTAAAAGATGTATTGCCAGATGATATCAAAAAAGAAATAGACTCATTGAAAGCAAATAAACAACTAGACCCGCTATACGATGAAGCGAGAAAATACAAGAGTGCTGATGATATGATAAGTTGATTAGAGAAAGATGGTAAGATATTATATCATTGAACACCAAATAAGTTTGAAACATTTGATAAAAATATGATCTGAACATCAACAGATAGTGGTATGTTCTGAAAATGATTTTATTTCACAAATGATTATAAGATAGCAGATACATATACAAGAAGATGAAATATAGTATGAGAAGTAAAAAAAGCATATCTTGATATAAAAAATCCTTATATAATAAATAAAGAAAGTGATATACCAAAAATTGATGTGCCAGAAAAAACAATGGATGACCTAGTAAATGCACCTAAAATATATTCTGAAAAATTTACAGAGTATTTACAACAAAAATGATATGATTGAGTAATAGATAATATGTGAAACTATCCACAAACAATTGTATTTGAACCTTCACAAATCAAAACAAAATCTCAACTCCGTAAAATACGAGAGGAAGCAACCCGTAAACAAAACCCTCTAGTTAGTAAATCTGATAAGACTATTAAAGAGCTACAACCACTATACGATGAAGCGAGAAAATACAAGAGTGCTGAACTAACCGACATCTGGAACAAATCCCAATCTAAACCTAGTGCGTTAGAACAAGAAGTAGAAGTAAAAGATGTATTGCCAGATGATATCAAAAAAGAAATAGATGCACAGAAAGCAAGAGATGAACAAGCTACACAATGATATGATAATATACATAATTCAAATAGTTGATTATTTACATTTAATCAAGACTTAGCTAAGTGAACTACATTATCAGAATGGAAATGAGTAATGGAATGAGCTTGACATCAAACAGTTAAGAATAAATTCTATGATGAGTTCATATTGTTATTACCAAACTGATGAAATAATTGGTTTGTTACTAAAAATAAGATGGATGATGTAGTAGTTGCTAATATAGATGAGTTCTTTCAAACATACGAGAAACTATTAGCAAATAGAAGTCCATACTGACCTTGATTTAAGATGCCATCATTTATCAAAGCAGATAGTAATATACAAACTGCAGCTTGGCATCTCTTCTCATACAATGATAGAATTGCTACTACTACTAAGAAACTTGCAAATAATGTTGAGATTGATTGATACTGAATTGTAGACTTAGATTCTATATTAAAAGATACACATAGTGTTGTATCGCTAAAACAAGAATTTCTAAAGGCTGGTAAGAATCCAGAAGAATATAACAAAGCATTAGGTAAACTTAGAATATACTGACAAACAGTTAATGATGGTTCATTACTAAGACAAACAACATTAGAATATCCTAATAAATTTAGAGAAGCATTTAAGGATTATGATACATTTGTAAAAGCATTCTGAGAACCAGAAGTATCTTCAAGTAAGGTTGTTCCTAATGTAACAAAAGAATCATCAGAAGTGAAACAAAAGAAACTCTATAATAACTGGATCAATAGAACTTATGTATGAGACTTCTTCTCATCAATAATGTGAGATACAAAAACAACTGGATGGGCTAATGGTGTTAGAGCATTACTTACAGTTCCAGAACTTGTAGCAAGAACTGTATCTGTATTTTGAACAGTACATGCTATGTTACAACAAATGCCAGCATATATAAACACATTAGCGAGAAAAGATATCAATATATGAGACCTAGCATTAGCAACAAGAGAACTTGGTATATGAGTAACTGGTGATGTTGATTTCGATCTTCTCTACAAAGCTATAGCAGACAAATATAATAAGAAAGTATTATCTGTTAGTGATTTCGAAAGAGCATCAAATGATAAAGCATTAAAAGCAGAATTGAAAGCATCATGATTAAGGGTACTTGAACAATCATTTCAAGCACCAGGTAATATTGCTGATATGATGTTCAGACCTCTCTATAGAGCATTAGCATTAGAACAAGCATTAAAATATAACTGAGTACAGATATTCTGAGATTATAAATGATTAAAAGAGTTCTTAGATGACGACTTAGTTAGTCAAGCAAGAAAAGAAGAAGTATTTCAATCTATAAATAGAATATTCTCAGCACAGTATGAAAACTTTAATTCCTTTCCTTGATGAGTTCGATGACAAAGATGAGGTAGAAATGAATTACTTGCATTGATGAATGGTAAGATATCTTATGGTAGTAAAGCTACTGACTTTAAGGTTTGATTATCGCTATTAACAGATACTCTATTCTGATTCAAAGGTTCTCGATGAATGTATTGAATGGATAAATTAGCAAGAACATTAAGATGATTAGGTAATGAGATCAAATATTTCTGAAAGACTGGTGATTGGAGAACTGCTTATGAGAATATATTTAATGAACCAAGATATGCTAATCTATGGAATGAAATGAGTTCTTGGGCATTAGCTGCTAAGTTCCAAGAAAGATATACAAGAGAAGATTGAAAGACTTGGGAAGACTTATCTACTAAAGAAAGAATAGATTTAGTCTTAGATGCTGGTCAAACATTCACAATGATATGAGCACAGCCAAATACTAATTATATTTGAAGACTTTATTCATCTATGTATGTTGCTGTAGAAAATATATATGAAATAGCACAATTAGAATGAAGAAATATTACTCTACCAGAGATATTAGAAGCTAGTATAAAATGAATGTGAAGTCAATTAGGTACTGACTTATATAGACCTTGAAGAATAACAGCTGATGTATTATCTTTAGTATACAAATCAATAAATCAATGAACTTCACGAGATGAAGCATCTAATTTATTATCTGTATTATCTAAGAGAAATATGCAATATGATTTAGAGTATTCATATAGTAACGACATTCATATTGAGCAAAGTTATATATCAAGATTTAATCCTATTATATGAAGTACAAATAAAGAAAAACTCACACAAGATGATATCAACAAAAAAACTAAATTACTAAAACTTATGTGAGACAGCACACCATTATCAGAAAAGATTACAACATACTTACCGATATTAAAGAATGTATTGAATTTGTTTGATTTATCAGGCAGTCTAAGTATTACACAACAGACAGATGTATTAGATAAGTTATCTAAGAACCAATGATATGTTAATTACCATATGAATTGAGTTGTTACACCAACATCTCCATCTTGAGAAATAGCATTTTCTAAAGCAGTAGCTGACTTCTTCGATTCTAAGAAGGTATTATGATTAAAACAATGATTAGAGGAATACATCACAAATTGAGAGATTACAAATAAAAACTTAGCAAGAATGTTAGAAGAGAGTTGAGTGACTGACACAACAGAAGCATATGAACTCTACCAAGCATTACAAAGTAAGTCTTGAGCATATACAGCTAAAGAAGCACAGTTATTATTACAATGAGTGTTATGAGGAAATGCAGTTGGTAGTTCTCATTGAATTATACAGATGGCTATGATACAAGAATATAAAGATTACGAAAAGCAACGAAAGAAAGCACAACCAAAATGATGAAAAGATGTTCCTCCTTGAGTAAAAGCACAGATACAAGAATTTATATATAGGAAGTATGAATGAGATCTGATACAGACAGATAGAATACATATGAATGAATTAGCTTTGGATATTGCTGTTCACGAAGACCAAGAGATTTCTGAACTTGTGTTTGTTGATAGTAAGACTGATGTAGATTATAAAGGTAACCCTGAAAAAGAACTAAGACCTTTCTTTAAGGATATGGTATATAAATATAATGAATCAATGAGAGCTTATAAAGATTGATTACCAAGTCCAGAGAAAGTATCAAGTCCATTATCTGCATCAATCAATAGTACAGCATTAACACCAGAACAACAGGCAATTATGGCTAAAATAAAACTAGATGAGATTGACCAAATGCCATATACGCCAGAAGAGAAGTTTGAAATAAAAGTTAGAGTGTTCCAATGAACTCCTTGATTATTAAGAAACATAGATAGTTATAATATTACAGATGACATTAAAGATTCAATTAAATCGCAATTCTCAAATACTTTAAGAGATATTGTTGATGCTGATACATTCTCATACTTAGCTGGTAAGGCAATGTGATTTGATGATAATGGTTGATGAGGTTCTGGTTGAGGTTGAGGTTCAGGTGGTAAAATATCTAATGATTTAGCTAAGGCTATTAAAGATATAACAAAAACAGCTAATCAATCTAACTACAATGAGAGTAAAATAAAATATCCTCAGGTTGATAGTATGTTCCAATATACTCCTAATCCACAAGCAAGAAAACAATTAGAGGACTTACAGCTCAAATTATGAATAGCTAAATCAGAACCAGCTATCAATATATATAATAAATGAACTACAGGTAAAACAACTGGTAGCATAAAAGCACCTAAAGTTAAGAAATATGTTTATAAACCTAAAAAACTATGAACAACACAGAAGAAATAACATTACATAATATAGCACCTGTCATATCTATGCACGATAAATTCGTAGATAGTGTGGTAGGTGTTATAGAAGAAAGTACAGGACAGTCGGCTACAGAATATGTAGCTAGAGCTTTCCTGCAAAAAACTATGTCTGATGATGAATCTATTAGCCTCAAAGCTCTTAGTAAATTATCAGACTTGGTTGGTCTTTGAAACTCAGCACCAATCATAAATATCAAATCCTCACTACCAGATATGTCAGACGCAGACAGCTTGTCAGACTTTTAATTTTTCTTTCAACGATGAAAAGTACAACAATACAAGGAGAACATATACTAGAGTACCAATGAAGACTAAAACAGAAATTCGATAGACGATACTCATATCTTGAATCAACAACATTTCCTAAATATATACAATGATATAAGGATTATTTTTGATATACAGGAGATAGAGATAGAGCTATGAAAGCTGCTAAAGTAAAGAACTTCTCTAATATACATTACCCACTAATAAGACCTATTGTTGATACATTCCACGCATCAAGTTACGATGCTCAAACCATAATCAAGGCTATAGCACAAAGCTATGATGACCAGCCAAAGACTGATATTGCACAAGCAACCATAAACTGGGCATTGATGTCAAGTAAGAATAAGAAAGTCATAAAAGAAGTTGATTTCGTTACACAATTAAATGGTGAAGGTTTCTTTGAGATGCGACCTGAGACATATCAAAATAAAAGAGTAATAAAGAATGGTAAGACAATGGTTGAGAAATATGATGATGTATTTGAAATAACATTGAACTATATAGATGAGTTTGAGTTAATATATAATCCATTTGTATCGAACTGGTATCTATGAGAAAAGTTTATCAGAACAATAAGCTCAGTAGAAGAAGCAAAAAGAAAATACTCATTCTTCTTTGAACCTATGAGTGAAGAAGATCAAGATAACTGAGTAATAATTAAAGGTATTAGTAATGAGCTTTGGAAAAAGATATTAGAAGCTCCATATAGATGGTCAGATAAAGACTATACTAATGTAAAAGACTTGCTAAGAAATACCTATGTTAATACAGGTAGTATAGCAAGTAAGACAGTAGTAAGTGTATTACCAGAACTTAATGTTAGTCCTTGAGAGATGAATGTTAATCTCGACTATAAAATAGATACTAAACAAAAGATAGTAGAAGTAGTTAAGTATATGGACTTAGAGGAAATGGTATTGATATTCAATGGTTATGTAGTATATAGATGACCTAATACATTCTGATGTGTACCAATGTATCGTACTCAATTCGGTAATATACCTTGAACACATAATCAAGATGGTATTGCACAACTATTATTCCACCTACAAAGACAAGGTAATGCTTTCGTAAATCGTTGGGTAGATATGTTGAATGGTATGTCTAATCCAATCATTATGATGGATAAGGGTATATTCTGAACAGATACTACTGATACACTACAATTAGATGGTAGAAAAGTATATCAAAGAATGGCTGGTAAATCATTTGAAAGAATGCAATTGGTAGATCCACAAGCAACACAATCATTACTATGAGGATTGAACTGGATTGATGCACAAGCTAAAGAGTCAGTTGGTCTTAATTCATACTCATTAGGAGGTGAAGGTAAAGTAGAAAGAGTTGGTGGTGCTCCACAGATTAAACAAGCTATACATAAAGCAAGACAATCAGCATTTATTGAGAATAAGAACGAGACACTATGATGGCTTGCTTATGATACTATGAGATTTCTCCAAGAATATATGCCTGATAACTACCCCATTATGTTATATGATGAGAAATGACAAGTAGATTGGAAGACATTAAAGAAGGATGATATAGCAGGTAGATTTACATTCGAGTTTGATGCAAGCTCTATGAAGTCATTAGAGGACTTACAGAGAAGAAGTGAGCTTATCCAAGTATTGCCTATGATTTCTGATCCAGCTATGAGAGCTGTATTTGAACACGAGATAGCTAAATCTATGTCAATCAATATATTAGATAGAGAGAAGATGCAACAGGTAGTTAAAGACCAGATAGATATGGAGGTATATAAACAAGGATTGATAGCTCAAGCACAAGCAGCAGCACAACCACAACAGTCTACACAAGTAGCTCCACAACAAGCATTACCTCCAATGCCTACTGAACAATTACCAGTAGTTCCAGAGGAGACTGATGAAGAATACTACGCAAGAACTGGAGAACTTAGGTAGCATATACCAACATTAAAAAAAACACTATATATAATGCTATACCGAAAGGTGTGGCATTTATTTTATAAAAAAAAACTATGGAAGAAGAAGATGTACAAGCATTAAAAGCAGTTGCTGGCGAGACAACAACACCAGTAGTTGAAACTACAGAGGTTCAGACAGAACCAGTAGTATCAGAAGAAACAGCTACTGAAAATGTAGAGACTGTAGAAACACCAGAGGTAGTTTCAGAACCAACAGAAGAGATTAAAGACGAAGTTGTCGCAACAACTGACGAAGAAGTAAAATCTCCAGAGATTCAAAAAGACGAAGTTGTAGAAGATGTAAAGGAAAACTTGACTACTGAGAGTAAAGAAACAGTAGAAGAGGTAATAGAAAAAGAAGCTAATGGAGAAGAACTTAATAAACATGAACAACTTGTTTCTGATTTATTAGATGAAATCCAATGAGCTACCACAAAGTCAAGATGATTTGAATTAGAAAATGAGGTACTAAAAAAGACTGTAGAGAAACTACAAGAACAAGTAGTAAATCAAAAATCTAACCCAAACATTATCGAAGTGTCAGATGATTTACTTCCTTTAGTTAAACAGTATGCAGAATACTCTAAGGATAGAAGTAAAGATGATGTGCTAATGAAAGTAGTAAATGCTACTTATTGAGTCGTTGATATGTTAGGATGACCATCTCTATGAGATAGTGTCGATAACTTCATATCATATAAACAAAAAGTAAATAACCAATGGTCTGGTAATAGATCAGAGAATACAGCTCCAATAGTGAAACCTGTATCATCAACATGAAAAGGTTGAATCAGTTTAGGTGTTACATGAGGTAAATACTCATTCACAAATAGAACAAGTTAGTTCGCTTTTATTTAATATTTAATAATTATGTTTGAATACGCTGATCCTAGTATCCTGTGTTCGAAAGGAGAGTTTACAGATGTAGACCTACTTGAGAATATCACAAACAAAATGATGCCTATGGTACAAATCCTACCATTTCTATCACCAACTATGTCTTTCCTTTACTTTGATTTGGCTTCTGTATTAGTGGACGAGGATGGTAATAGAGAAATGCAATTGACTATCAAACACATTCCATCTGCAGTTAAGACTCTTATGACTAATGACTGTTGTGGATTCACTTGGTACGAACAAAAAATGGGTATCAAGAGAGCTAAAGTAGATGCTACTGCAACTGCTGGTACATCAACTCTTATCGTTGATCTTGCTTCTAACCTTGAAGGTATCGTTGCTCCAACACAAATCTCTGTTACTGTAAAAGCTACAGGTACAATCTTCGTTGCTACTGTAACTAATGTTGTATTCAATGCAGGTGATAAAGCAACTCTTACTCTTGATAGAAACACTCCTGCTACTATCGCTGCTGGTGATATTGTATTTAGAGGTGCTAAAGACAGAAAAAGTTGTGACTCAGTTGATAACACATACGGGTCTCACAAAACATCAATCCAAACTGGTCAATTCCAATCATTCTCTGGACATGTAGAGTTCAAAATCTGTGAACTTAATCAAGAAAGAAGATTAGCAACTATGCAAGGAATCTCATCTGGTATCTACCTTATGAACCACAGAATCAAAAACCTATTCGAAGGACTTATTCTTGAATTGTCTTGGGCTCTATTGCTTGGAACAAACTCTGTAGAAACAGCAAGTTTTGGTTCTAAAATGCAAGGTCTATTAACTAAAATCCAAAAATCACAAATCGAATGTGGATTGTCTCTTATCCAAAAGATTGACTGTTGTGGTAAGAATGTTGGAAACACATTCCAAGACCAAAAAGACACAGTAGCTAATATCGTTGCATTCTTACAAGAAAGAATCAAATCTGGATTGTATAAAGGTGATGTTACATTGTTACTTAATCAAGATGGTTATGAAGCTATCGAAGCTCTAAGACCAGCTATTGAATCTTACTTCAATGCACCTGGTGTTCTTATGACTCACTCAAATGATACATACGAAGGAATTAGAGATTACAAAGTTATCAAAGCTATGTCATTCACATTCAGCTCTGGACACTCAGTAGATTTCGTACAATTCCCTGTATTTGATGCTATTACTGAAGGTACTGCAATCGCTATTGCTCTTCCTAAAGAAATGATTTCATTAGTACAGAAAGAAGTTAGAGGTATCGGTTCTGATATGAAAACTCTTCTTTTGAATAACGGTCAAATCCCAACATTCAAATTTAGAAAAGACGAACTTCTTCAATCTGGTGCACACTACCAAGAAGAATGTCGAAAGTATGTTACTGGTATTGATCTTGGTCAAATGATCGTAGGTGCTGAACATGGTGCTTATGGTGCATTGCTTGGATTCTCTGCTTGTACTACTAACGCTTGTGATGTAGATGCTGGTGATCTTGTTAACTTCATCGATGATGAATGTACAATCTCTCCAATCGTTTAATTACAACATATACATTAAAGACTGGTCCTTAGGGGCTGGTCTTTTTCAATATATATTATTATGATTTTATCTCTACAATATATTATGTGTGAAAGCAATATAACAATAAAGGATTTTTTTGATACATATGGTTCTAATACACAATTGACCTGTGAAGATAGATATAAAATAGTAGAGAATGTATTGGGTGAGTTCTGGGCTGATTACGCCACAATGCCACGAAATACAGTTAGTCAAGCAATAACAAGTGGTAATCATAGCTATACTACAAATGAACCTATACGAGATGTAGAGTGATTTTATAGTTCTTGTGCATTAAAGTGTACTGATTGTTATGATGCTTTAGCTAATGGATGTGGTTCTACAGTATATAAACTAAGAATGTACCCATCACTTAATCCTTGATTTCTAACGAAATGAGAATATACATTCTGTATGGATTGAACTGAGCTGAATGCACACTTACCAGACTGAATACAGAATGGTTATGTCAGATACTATAAATCTTTTAGTCTTGATAAATCCTTAGGAGACAGTAACATAATACCAATACCAAAGAGTATGATGTATCTGTTTAAGAAACTTATAGCTAAAGAGTATGCTTTGCTGTCTGGCGATATGTATCAATGAATAGACCAGATGTATGCATCAGAATTTAGACAAGGAATGGATAAGATAAAAGATAGAACTGCAAGACAAATAAAGTATATAGAATTAGCTAAAGATGCTGATGCTGTAAAATTTGAAACAGGTTTTAATAATTATTAAGCTCTATGGCTGCAGAAGATAAAGTACGAGATTGAAGGATAATAAAGACCAGATGAGATAATGTTGTAAACTACAATTATTCTAATATAGAGAATTGTAGATTTTTAGAATGACCATATACTGAACTACAATCTACATTTGATAGAGATGATAGTTGGGTAGAAAAAAGATATCCATATACAGCATTATATTCTAATCTACCTACTGGATGATATATTACTGATAGTATAAGAATATTCAATGATTGATGTAAAGATGTTGCTGATAAAACATACTATATGTGGAAGAGTTTTGATGGTAGTAAAATGAAGATATATGCTAATGATGTATATCAATGTAATATCTTTGAAATAGCACAACAAGTACCATTATGTACTTGTGAATGCTGATATGATAGATTTATACCAGTAACATGACCAACTAATTGAGATTGATATGATTTAGCTGGTACTCAAATAAACGAACGAAAGACATATAAGTATACAAGAAATATAGGAGAATGAACTTCTACTGATTGGCAGACAGAAGTATTAGATGGTATAGTATGAGTAGAATGAACATATACACATCAGTGAGCTACTTCTACTTATGAAGAAAGAATAGCACATTATCAATGAGATACTTATATAGACTTCTGATGGACACAAGCTAATTTAGATGACGAGATATCTAACTGAGGTATTGCTATCTGAGACTATATTGTTGCACACGACATAGACTGAGGTGATGCTCCAACATTAACAGAACCTAATGGGTACTGAGTGATTACACAGATCAATGTTGTAACATGATTTCAAGATGGTAAGATAAGAGTAGCTAATCCACGAACAGGTTTCTTTGTTGGTAATAATGGACTACAATCTATCTACCAAACTAAGGGTACTAATATAAAGTTTAGAAGATATAAAGATTGGTGAGAAACATTTGCTGTAGTATGATGTGATGGTATCTATCATTTTGATGGTAATAGCACAAACTATGAGTCTCTATTAAAAGTAGTAAAGAATGGTAGTAATGAATGTTGGGAACAAGTGAATGTAAATAATGGTGTTATATCATTTATAACTAAGAACTGATTTATTAACTATTGAGGTGTTGGAACACAACAGTATTACTTTAGTTCTTTGAATACAAGAAATATAGGTAAGCTAACTGCATTAGCTACATTCAATAACTATACTGTATGATTTACTCGCAATAGTTTATCTGTAGTCGCCTACTGAATAGACCAAATAACCTGAGTTAACTGACAAGTATTTGATACTGATTCTACAAGAGGTATATGGTCAAGAGATGCTTATAGTACTTCTATTGAATGACTTAAGATGATTGATAGTGATAGAAACTTTGTATATATTACATTAGAACCAACAAACTATTGAACATTCAAAGTAAAATTAGAAGATAGATCTGATGGTATTAAACAACATCTAAGAAAGATAAGAAAATGAGATAATGTTTCTATTACTGAAGATGGTAATGAAATAAATATTATTATACAAGGTAGATATTGAGACTGAAATAGACAGACTAAAACTAAGATGCTTATATTTGATAAGTTCCAAAAAGTCTGGCATATCCATACTACTTGATTGGTAATCAAAAGAAAGGTATATGATGAGTTCTTAGGAGAAAGAGTATATAGTAATAAGTATCCTTGAAGACCATATAATGTATGAGATTGATATGTTACTGATAGAATACCTTATGTGCAGAAACTTGAAGCTATGTTGTATAGTGATAAGCAAAAGACAATCTTTAATCAAGTATTTCTAAAAGACCTAATCTTCTCTATAGGTAATAGAACAAGAACTAATGTATGAAGCACTAAGTTTACTATGTCTGCTAATAACTGACATTGGAAACCTATATATGAACTTGATGATATTACTCAAGTTAAGTATATAGAGAACTTAAATAATGTACTATTCAATAAATTAGTTAAGCCTACAGAAGATGCTAATAGATTGCTCACTAATTGTGGTTCATATATAAACCCATGTGAATGAAGTTTAGATATTAAGCACGATGATTTGTATGATGATGTAGAAGATACGGTATGTTTCACACAAGAAGAAAAGGTATTTGAAGATTATTGAGTATGTGTAGATGACAAGAAACATTATCTATCTGAGATGGCTTTGATTGATACACAAGTACCACATACTAAGACATTATTCCATTGATACCATATTAGCATCACGGCAGATAAGAATGATAGTTTCCATACTGGATGATTTATGTGAATATATTCTATGTCTGCAATATGAGATAACAACCCATTAGTTAAGAATGATTGGGACTGTGTATCTTGTAAGAAATGAGAGATAGGAAACTGCCCAGAATGTGATACGGAAGTAAACCATCCTGATGCAGAATGTAAAGTGTCGTAATAGGCACTTTTCTGATATTATAAATATAAAACAATATATATTATTATGATTTATTTATACCATAGAATATGAACCAAAAACTATTAGAAAAACTGATGAGTGCAGGTAAAGATCCAATGCAATATGGAATCTGACAACCTGAACCAGAAATGGAAGATGATATGCCTGAACTTGAAATGGAGTCAGAAACATTACTTTCACACTTAGGTGAGATGATAGATATGGTAGAGACAGCTACTACTGAAGAGGTACTACAATTTGTATCAGAGATATTAAAGATAAAATGATTTTAGTTTATATAAGATATAATGCCTAAAGCAAGTCCAGTTAAACAAATGATAGAAAAAAAGAAACAATATGTTCCTATGCCTTCTATAGATAAAAGTGCAAGAAAGAATAATAATCCTACTTTCGCTATATCTGCTCCTATTACACAAGTAACTACTCAGGTATGATTGCCTTGTGGTCCAATTCCTCTATGTAATTCAATTACTGCTGGTCAGATTGTTAATTTTGCTAATGAGGTAAATAATGTTGTAGGTGCAGCAGTTGATGTAGTATCTAATAATGCAGGTAATCTTATTACTGAAGGTACAGATAACTGAGCATATTTGAATGCTACTACAATCAATGGTATCGTAAATAGTAATACTAACCTTACTACATTACAAGGAGATATCAATGATCTTGATACTAGAGTAACTACAGCAGAAGGAAATATAACTAATCTTGATACTAGAGTAACTACTGCAGAAGGTAATATAACTAATCTACAGAATGCAGATATTGCATTAGATACAAGACTAGATGCTCTAGAACTAATAGACCATGTACCTGCTACTATTACTGGGAATGGTATTGTAACATCTACAGCTTCTGGAACAGACAACCAATCTTTCCAATTGGGTCTAAATATAGGTCAATTGCCATCTACAGATAGTAATAACGCTGTTACTTTGTGAGTAGATTGAAAATTATATGTATCACAAGCAACTATATCTACAAGCGGATTTAATGTAGTAGCTACCATAGCACTAAGAGACGCACAAACAGTAGATGATGGTCATATTACACA
>JFJP01039709.1_pt1 | contig 26411 bp, 31 predicted proteins | sample 431651 | NCBI WGS metagenome assembly JFJP01 (sample SAMN02602958, study PRJNA72255) | Microbial mat metagenome, whole genome shotgun sequencing project. | biome: fresh water; feature: sink hole; material: water; isolation source: purple microbial (photo- and chemosynthetic) mats found in...
CACTCTTCGGCATCCATCTTCCCACGGCCTGGACTGTTCCTGTTTTTGCCTTTATCGGGGCGATTCTGACCCTCATGGCGGTTTTCAGCCTGTCATCGAAGGACCCGAGAATGTCATCAAACACCCTGATTCTGGCAGGGGTTATCGTCGCCGCGATCCTTTCGGCCGGTATCGGTTTTATCAAATATATGGCTGATGAAGAGGTAGGCATCATCATCTTCTGGCTGATGGGCAGCCTAGTCGGCAAATCGTGGCCGGAAGTGCAGATGATCTTCTTCATCACTCTGCCCTGCCTGCTGGTCATCCTCTATTACGCCCGCGACCTTAATATTATCGCCCTCGGCACAAGGACCGCTGATTCTCTTGGGGTTGAGACCCTGCTGGTGCGTAAGATCCTGCTCGTTGCCGCCACGCTCATCACCGCCAGCTGTGTGTCAATATCCGGCATCATCGGTTTTATCGGCCTGATAATTCCCCATCTGCTGCGCATGCTACTCGGCGCCGACAACCGCCTGCTGCTGCCCGCCTCGTTTCTCGCCGGGGCCATACTGCTGCTCGGGGCCGATACCCTGACAAGGGCGCTGCTGCCCCATGAAATCCCCATCGGGGTGCTCACCGCCCTCATCGGCGGACCATTTTTCTGTTATATCTTCCGCAGAAGACAACTGGGGAGAAACCTATGACAGAGCAAAAAATCCCTGTCTTTGAAGTACAACACTGCAGTTTTTCCTACGGAACCAGCACGGTTCTCAGCGATATCAGCTTCAGCCTCCAGCCAGGGAGTTTTTATGGGCTTCTTGGGCCAAACGGCAGCGGCAAGACAACCCTCCTCGACCTCATGACGGCCGCCCACCCGCGTCAGTCTGGCAAAATCAGTTTTCTCGACAGGGATATTGGTTCATATAACAAACGGACCCTGGCCCAGCATATAGCCCTTGTGCCGCAGGATCTCACCATCGGTTTTGATTATCCGGTCTTCGATGTCGTCCTGATGGGCCGTCACCCCTATATCCCGCGGTTCGCCATGCCGTCGCGCACTGATATCGATCTGGTTGAAGCGGCCCTCGCTGAGATGGATGTCTCCGCCCTGCAAGACCGTCCGGTCACCCACCTCTCAGGTGGAGAGAGGCAGCGGGTGCTGGTCGCCCGTGCCCTTGCCCAGAATACAGGCACACTCCTCCTCGACGAACCGACGGCCAGCCTCGATATCCGGCACACCTTCGATATCATGCTGGCTCTCCGTCGCCGGGTAAGCACAGCCGGCATTACCGTGATAGCCACCATCCACGACCTGGACCTGGCCGCTGTCTTCTGTGACGAGTTGCTTGTCCTCAAAGAAGGCAGACTGTATCGCAGCGGAGCGGTACAAGAAGTCATGACCAGCGATCTCATCCGCGATGTGTTCAGCACCGAAGCCGATATCTCCCTCGACGCCTATCACCACAAACCCCGGGTAAGGTACCGTTATGCACAGAGCTGAAAGATCCTACTGCCTCCATGGCGGCAAAGCAGACACCTCGATCCTGGTGGGTTTACTCCTGCTCTTTGCCCTGCTCACAGTATCAACACCCCGAAGCTGCCTGGCACAGCAGATAGTCGATCAGGATGGGAAACAGCTAACCTTTACTCATCCCTTTCGACGCATAATCTCGCTCTATCCCGCCCATACCGAGAATCTTGCCGGGCTCGGTCTTGACCGTGAGATCATCGGCATCAGCACCGCAGACACTTATCCATCATCAGTGATTGATAAACCAAGATTCAGCGATGAGGATAACGCCGAAAAATTCATCGCCGCCGCCCCCGATCTGATACTCATCCGACCGATGATCTCCCGGGCACACCCCGATCTACTCAAAAAGCTCAGACAATCCGGCATCACCATTGTTTCACTGCAGCCGACCACTATAGAACAAATGTATTCCTACTGGCGAATCCTCGGCCAACTAACCGGCAAAACCGAGGAAGCTGCTGCGATGGAAAGGCTGTTTCAGGCGGGAATAGCGGCTGTCCAGAAAAAACTGCCGCAGCTATCCTCAGACAAGCGCCCAGGGGTATACTTTGAAGCCATCCATAGCAAGATGAAGACCTTTTCACCTACGTCCATTGCCATTTTTGCCGTCGAGGCGGCAGGAGGCAGAAATATCGCCTCGGATGCCTCTCCTCGCAACGACAGTAATATCGCCGAATACGGCAAGGAACGCATCCTCTCGAAATCCGAAGAGATCGATGTCTTTCTCAGCCAACAGGGCCGGATGAACCGGATTGACATGGAGACTCTCAGGCAGGAACCAGGATTCCGGATCATCAAGGCATTTCGTGAAAACAGGGTGTATCTCATTGATGAACCGCTGGTTTCACGACCGACTCTCAGACTATTGCAAGGAGTAGAAGAGATCTCCAGACTCCTCTATTCATCCCGATAAAAACACACCAGGCAAGCCGATACGACGAGCAGGCAACTTCAACCCTTCAAACAGAGATCTTACAAACTATGCAACCGACACTTCATATCATCGGCACAGGCCCAGGGGATCCCGAACTTCTGACGATAAAAGCCATGAATGTCCTCGGCAGATGCCAGGCAGTTGTTGCCCCCAAGGGCTCACTGGACGGTCATTCCACCGCACTTGCCATCATCTCGCAGATCGTCCCGGTCGGCGGAAAAGAGGTGTACGAGCTCTTTTTCCCGATGAAAAAGATCACGGCTGGCCAGGAACCCTGCGCCGAGGTTCGTGAGGCCTGGATTGATGCCGCAAAAAAAATCCTCGCTCTTCTCGACGAGGGAAAAGACGTCGCCTTCCCGACCCTGGGGGACCCGGCGATCTACTCCACCGGCTATTACCTGTACGAGACGCTCCTTGGTCTGCGACCTGAAGTGAAGGTGCTGTTCTACTCGGGAATTTCAGCAATGAGCAGCTGTTCGGCGGAAACGGCGATCCCGATCTGCCTGGGCAACGAGATGCTGGCGGTCATCCCGGCGACTTTCAGCGATGAACGAATCCGCCGGACACTTCAAGACTTCGACACAATAGTCCTGATGAAGGTACACCGGGTGCTCGAAAGAATCCTGATCCTCTTAAAGGAAGCCGATCTTCTGGAAAAGGCCGTATTCATTGAACGTGCTGGTATGGAGGGTGAACGCATCATCCGGGATCTCTCCGAACTTCCGGAAAATCCACATTACTTTTCGACAATGATCATCCGCAGGAACGGACAGGGAATTTTCTGCTGACAACTGATGGCTGATGGGACGAGAATCAGGCGTGCCAATTCTTTTTCCGCCGGTCCACTATTCCTGTTCTTCTCTCGGTATGAGAAAACATCTTGCTTTCATCAAGCAAGGAATCAGCTGCAATCTCCATCCCCTGCCCGACCGGGATAAGGCCGCTAAAGTGAGTGTATATCTTGAAAATCACAAACCATTCCATATTGGAGGTGAACTGAATGCCCAGGCCGGTATCCACCGATCGCACAACCATACCTTGAATATCTTCAAGGATCAGGCGGCTATTCTGGGCCGGAATGATGATCTGGATACTGCAGGGACTACCGACCGGGATACTGGCATTGGTTTCGATAAACATGCCGATAATACTGATATCCTGGAGTTTCCCTTCGATGATGGTATGCCCGCTATCGAGCAGCATTTGAGCCCTTGTCGAAAAAAATGCTCGCGTGCACTGTCTTCTTTCCGGCTGTTCTGGCATTCACCCCCTCCAAGCATCCCTTTTCTGAACCATTTCCTCATTATATACTCATTATACTAAGCAAATGAGGGGGTAAGATCAATCGTATTTTCCTCTTTTGCCACCTCTCCACACCCTTCTTTTCTTTCTTTCCCGTTGACGCCGGCATAATCGCAATTATATATAGCAGTTAAGTATCTCAGATAAATTCAACCTGGCAAAGCCATCATGGAAAGAAAAATTCTTCTGGCGGTGGATGGATCAACCTGCAGCAATCAGGCAATCGATTATATTGCAACACTTTTTGCAAACAGACCGGAAGTCAAGATACATATCCTGCACTGTTCAGCTTCAAGCGGCTCCCTCCTGCCCGAACCGGAGGACCCTGCCAACAGTCTCATGCCGACCAACCACAAGTTCGACAAGCGGCAGGCCGTAGGTCTGCGCTACCTGCAGAAGGCTGAAGAAAAACTCATCTCCCTCGGAATCTCAGCTGACCGACTGACTTCGGCGACAGTGCACGGAGATGCAAGTGTCGCCAAATCTCTCAAGAACTATGGAGAGAAACAGCTGGTAGACTGTATTGTCGTGGCCCGCCGCGGGTTAGGTGTGGTTGGAGAGATGCTGATGGGATCAGTGTCAGCCGAACTCTTTAGAAAATGCCGATCCATCCCTCTCTGGATCATCGACGGCCAGGTGCAATCAAAACGCATTCTGGTACCGGTCGATGGTTCAGTTTATTCACTTATGGCTGTCGACCACCTGGCCCACATTTTTGCCGGGCGAAACGATATCAGCTTCTTCTTTTTTCACACCCGGAGTTTCCTCTCTTCGCACATTCAATGTGTCCCAGAAGATTATTACAGCCGCTGGGGCAAGGAATGGTGCGATACCAATCTGCGCGGCAAAAACTGTCTGTTCAATGGCCCGATTCAACTCCTTCTCGATTCCGGAATCGCGCAAGAAGCGATCCATACTCTATCCGAACCGACTGCCTTGGAAGAGAGCATGAGCATTATCAGCCATGCCAGAAAAAACTCCTGCGGCACAATCGTGATAGGCAGACGCAGAGAGGGTTTAGCCAAGGGCCTGATGGGCAGTGTCTCAAGCAGGACAATGCTGCAGACCCAAGACATGGCCCTCTGGCTGGTCGGCTGAAAGCAGCAGGAAAAGGTCTGCTGCTCTTTTCACTTCTCGGGCTCCACTCTGGCGACCGCCACATTTCCCCTCTTGAGATATCTGGCAGCCAGTTGTGCAACTTCCTCCGTTGTCACTGATTCAAAATCACTGAGAATTGTTGCCGGCCATGAAAGCTGCTGACTATGCTGACTCGATTGGCTCAGGACGGAATTCAACCAGTAGGGGTTTGAACGCACGGCATCTTTGAGAGATGTCATCATCGGGCCTTTGGCCCGGTCCAGTTCTTCCGCGCTCACCCCTCGCAGCCGCAGGTCCTCCGCAACCTTCAAGACCTCATCGACAAGAACCTTTTCCCGTCCCGGCTCCACCGTCATCTGCACCATGAGGAGACCGTAATTTTTGTGGACCCGGCTACCGGAGCTGTATACTTCAGGCGAATAGGTGGCACCAAGTTTCTCGCGAATCACCTTGCGCAGTCTGTCATCGAACACACTGGCGAGCATGTGCAGCCTGCGGGTTCGGCCGATGTCCCAGAAATCTGCCGTAGGCCAGGCCATGACCACAAGAGATTTATCGATTGAGGATTGGACCTTGACCGTGAGAGATTGACCAGCAGGAAAGCGCACTGGCGCAACAGCAATCTCTGTTTTCGCCCGTGAATTCAAGCTGCCAAAATAACAACTGACCAAGCGAACGACCTGATGTCGATCAAAATCACCGACTACCGATATCTCCATACTGCCGTTCTGCAGTTCTGGAAGCAGCCACTGCCGGATTTGAGCCAATTTGAGCTGCTCTACCTCACTCCAGGGAGGCATGCCGAATCGCGCATCGTTTCCAGCAAGAAATGGCTGCACCTTAAGCTGCAGAACTCCGCGCACGTCACGTTCCAGCCCTTCGTAAGCCTGTTTGGTGTCTCGCATCACTCGTAAAAACACATCTTCCCGCAATCCCGGATCAACTACCAGAGTATGCAGGAGCTGAAACAAGGCTTCAGTTTCATTTACAATCGCCTTGCCCGACCAGACAAAACTTGATTCCCCTACTTTGAAGTCGGCGACAATCGATTTGCCAGCTAGCACTTCGTCGAGTTCCGACCTCTGCAAGGAGCCGCTTCCCGAACCGTTTACCACCCCGCCCGCCACCAAAGCCAGAGCAGGAACCGGCGCACTGAGCTTACCATTTCCTATATGAACCTGGACAAGCACCTCATTTTTCTGAAAATCTGTTTTTTTCAAATTCAGCGTCACGCCGTTGGCAAAAACGAGTCGTTCAGCCTCGATGGCCTTAAAGGGAATAACGGCAACAGGCGGAGGCCCCTGTTCCGGTACCTTGAGGTAGGGAAATTGAGGTTTGCTCTTTGCCGTCGTAAATTCGATCGGTTCTGCAGCGGCGGCAGCATAGACCTTCCTGATATCCGCATCGACGGTTGCATCCGAAAGACGAGTATTCCCCGCAACCGACAACAACCGGCTGTCATGACTCCAGGAATTCTTGAATGCAGCGTTGACCTCTGCAATTGTCATGGAGGCCAGGATCGGTCCATAGAGTTCCCTCTCCTGCTCCGGCGACTGCAGGACCCGGTTGTCGTTCAGGTGCCGTATGATCTTTGCGGCGATCTCTTTGGAATCACGCGTTGATGCTGTGAGTACTGCCGACTCAAGCTGGGAGTTCAATTCCTTCTTGACCCGGTCGAGTTCCTCCTGACTGAAACCAGTGACCAGGGCCTGGCGCAGGGTGTGTTCGAGCAGACGCAACGTCTCCTGCCATTTCCCTGGTCTCGCCTGCGCTGAGATGGCAGCAAAACCTATTCTGCCAAACATGTCGCCTGAACTATAGCGTGCTCCGCTAAAGGGAGTATCCGGTTGTTCCTGCAGACGCTGCAGGCGGTATTGCAGCATCTGGTCCGCGACATGCTCTTTCAATTCAGCCACTTCGAGCAGCAGTGAATCATCCTGAGGCTTTTTATCCCAAATCGATTCGATTGACACATCCGTACGGCCTAATTCCTCTTCATGATGATAGAAAGTTTCTATTCCTTTGTGCTGCAATGCTCCAAATTCCGGGCATCGGGGCGTAACGGAAGCGGCAGTCAATCCCGCAAAATACTGCTCCAGCAATGGCTCCATCTCTGCTATATGAAAATCGCCTACCACAACCAGAATCATATTTTCCGGACGATACCAGGCATCGTAGTACTCCTTCATCCGTCGCTGATCTGCCGATTTAAGCGTTTCGTCAACACCGATAGGCATCCTCTCCGGCATCAGGGTGCCTCGCAGGGCAAAATTGCTGCCAGCCACATAGGTGCGGTATTCAGCGGAATCCCTGGCCCGTTTTTCCGAAAGGATTACCCCCCGCTCTCTTTCAATCTCGGGTTCGAGCAGCAGGGCTCCTCTGGCGTAATCTGCCATGACAAGCAGTCCTTTTTCCAGTTGCTGACGATCTCCGCCAGGCAGGATGATGTTATAGACCGTCTCGTCGAAAGAGGTATGCGCATTGGTATCACCACCGAAACTCATGCCAATGGACTGGAAATATTCTACTAACTCACCTGGTTTGAAATGAGTCGAACCATTGAACAGCATATGCTCGAGGAAATGGGCATAGCCTCTCTGCCCGTCGGTTTCGTGCAGTGAACCTGCCTGGACATTGAGATAAACCGCGACCCGGTCTTTTGGCTCCGGATTTTCCTTCAATACATAGCGAAGTCCGTTTTTCAAAACTCCGTGTCTGAGGCTTGGATCGGGTTTGAGATCACTGCGTTCAAAAGGCCAGCCCGTCGATATGCAGGCCGAGATGTCGGTCGCGGTCGTACCTTGAGCGGCCAGAGCCGGCTGCAGTCCGCTAGCTGTAAGGCTGAGCGTCAGGAGTATTTTAAAAAAGCATCTAAACAGTTTCATTGCACGTCCATTATGAAGAAGTAAAAGATCAGTTCGGTCCACAAAAAAACTTTCACCAAAAAATATGACATGTGCAACGAATTACAAGACCTGCAGGACCTCACTTGAAGGGTCTGAAGAGGACAGATATGGCGTGGGTTTTTCCTTTTCTCGCCAAGGATCAAGCAGATGGAGAGAACAAAAAAGGCCGGCTCTTGAACAGAGCCGGCCCGGACATCATTGCACCTGCGGAGAAATTACTTGCCGCCTTTTTCGATGCTCAGCTTCTTGGTGACGGCAAACCACTTCTGGGTATTATCTGGATCATCCTTTTTGCCATAGGGCTGATACGAGATTTCGACATCGACGGTGAAGTCGTTGGCGATGATATCCCGCACCACTTTCCCGTCTTTGGTGCTTTCTTTGTAGACAGGAATCAAGAACTGTTCTTTTGTCACTTTCAAAGGAGGCAAACTCGTGTCACGCAAAATACCGCTCTTCTCGTAAGGCCCTCTGCCCATCTTGTCGCCACGTCCCATCTGCTGCGGAACCGGCATATAAATCTTTTCGTTCTTGTAGAATACTTTACCATCTTGTGTTTTCGCGGTCACATACAGGACCACCCGGTTTGGGGTGGGTCAGCCATCCGGGATGGGATGTCCAGCCTTGTTTTTGATCTCGACAATAACATTAGCAAGCGGTGTCATAGTGGAACCATCACGCCATTGATAGGCATCTGCTTCAACCTCGACATCAAGGGCCATTTTGACCATCTCGGGGGCCCGGTAGCTCTGCATGTTATGCCCAAGGCCGCTCTTTTCCATATGACATTCCTGACAGGTGGCCTGGCCGCCTTCCGGAATATAGGTGTACAAATGCGCGCCGTACAGTGTTGCACACTGGGTGGGGTTTTCCATATCGAAATTGGGCCCAAGTCCATGACACTGACCACAGAGGATGGATTCCTTCATGATCATGCTCTTCTTCATGACCGGATGGGCTTCATCTTCATGCTCGCCGTCCGTGTTGCCATACACGGCGTTTTTCTCTGGATAACCATCTTTCCATTTATGCACGATGGCGTTCCGATTATGGCAGACTGTACAACCGATATTAAGGCTCTGCAGAACTTCTGCAGCTTCTTCGTCTCCATCATCGACGAAGGCATAGATGTTTTCGACTATCTCCTTGGCCACACTGTCTTCCGCCTCCTGGAGTTGCGGCAGATGACATTTAGCACAGATCATCAGGTGTTTGACACCGACATCTTCGGGTTTTTTCACGCCGGAATGTGGCCATTCCTTCAGACCGTTTTCGATAGTGGTCTTGAAGGTCGCTGCCGTTCTGCCTACGTCTTCCGGACCGAAGATTGACCGGGCGTGCAGCGATTTCTGCCATTGCTCGTGGGCCTCAGTGTGACAATCCACGCACGATGACGAATCGTACATCGCAACTAATTCTGCAATGGTTTTTGCTTTTTTCTCCTCTGCTGCCTGGACGCCGGAAATCATACACGGCACCACTATGCATCCAAGCAGTACAAGAGTACTCTTTAACAATCTCATACCTCCTCCTGACGTAAAGTTTTTACGATCGATGATTTCGGTTACATCGCCTGAACCTGCTTCACACCACCTCCCTTCAATAGAATATAGTTTTTCCCTATTTATGGTATTTTATATATCTTTAATAAATACAGTGATATCTACTCCCATTGAGATTAAAATTCATTCTACGTCACTCAAATATTTTGTCAATGGAACAGCGCAGAATGATGGATTTTACCGACAGACATAAAATGCTGAACAAGCACTATCTTCTCTTGAAATTGATCACGATGATACCCGCGGCAATGAGAAAGATGGCCGCCACGATATGGGATGTCAAAGGCTCTCCGAGAAGGATAATTCCTAAAAATACACCTGAAACAGGCATAATGAAGATGAACACGTGCAACGCCGTAGCCCCGTATTTTTTGATCAGGGTGTTCCAGGCGATGAAACCAAAGGAAGCGGTCACTATGGCCTGATACAATAATGACATACCGACGGACCAGTCGATATAGCGAATCATAGTATCATCCCAGAGAAAGCCGGCGAGCAGAAAACAGGGAACCGCGAGAAACATTGGATACAGTGAAATTATAACCGGATGGATGGTAGAGGTGAGTTTCTTGGTATAGACCGCACTCATACCCCAGATGAATACCGCAAAAAAGATGATTAGGTCGCCTGTCTGGATTTCGGCACGTGCCCCTTGTTTGTCGAAAAACACGCATAAGATACCACCGAATCCGAGGAGAATCCCGATCACCTTGCGGCCAGTCACTGTATCTCCCGGGATAAAATAATGGGCAAGGACAAGAACGACAAAGGGCAAAAGATTGCTGATCAGCGTGCCGTGCGAGGCTGTCGTCAGATTCAATCCAAGATAAAACAGGGCGATCTGCGCGACAAAGAAAAGCGAAAGTACAGCGAGTCTCCCAGCCTGCTGCCGATCAACATAAAGGGGTTGGCCGGTCAATACGGCCCAGAGGGAAATAGTTACGGCAGCGATGAGAAACCTTAGGCCGGCAGTGGTGAACACACCAAGTCCAAGCAGGCTTATTTTAATGGCAACAGCATTGGCCCCAAACAGGATATTAAGAACGATAGAAAATAGAGCGGCTCCGAGAGGCAACTCCCCATTCTGGTGTTCACTCGGAGCCTCGTCCAAAACCGTTCGCATTATTCATCCCTCGACTAATTTACTTCCTGAAAACAAGCTGTTACAAAATATTTCCGACGAAGAGTCTCCAAAGATTCACGATACTCCTTCAAATAAAAATTGCAATGGACTTTGCTTGATGCATGGTCGGTTCCTCAAAGAAATTATTACTATTTTTACTCGTTAACCGTTACTGCTCCGGCTCAGTCCCTGCCTCTTGCCGTCAGGCAAAAAAACGGAAAAACACCGTGCACGCGGTTCCTGATATGGTAAAATCAACGTATCTGCCACCCCCAATGAACAATGTTCCCATAGGAGGTCTTATGGACTTCATCGCCTTTATCGCAGAGCAAAAAATTCTCCAGGCCATGCAGGAAAGGGACCTGAGCGATTCAGCATACAAATACAAGCCCCTGCCTTTGGAGGATGACAGTTTTGTTCCAGCCGAGCTGAAAATGGCCTACAAAATCCTCAAGAACAGCGGTTTTCTGCCACCCGAGGTAGAGGAACGCAAAGAGATAAAACGCCTTGAAGATCTGGTCACATCGACCGAGGATGAGCATGAACGGCTTCGACAGATGAAAAAGCTCGAGGTCCTGATGATGAAGGTCAACGCAAGGCGACCGACCTCGATAACCAGCCAGCACGAATATTATCGGAATGTCGTCGAACGCATAACGGTAAAATCCAAGAAACCACAAGATGCCGCCGCGCAAGCAGCAAGCAGCGAAAATAACCAACGTTGAACGCCCTCCTTCCAAGCATCCATCATACACACATAAAAAACTGCGTCTTTCCCTCTTCGACTCAACATTTTTCAACTTGTGGTTTTTCTCAGAACTGATTTTATTATTGACAATAACATTTGGTTGTTTTACCAAATGAGAAACAATAGAGGTGCCTATGAATGCAAATGAAAAATCTTTGATGGAAGCAAAAGCCAATATCCTGAAAGCACTCGGCCACCCAACCCGACTGTGGATGGCCGAACAACTTGCTGGTGGCGAGAAATGCGTATGTGAACTGGCTGAGAATATCGATGCAGACTTTTCGACCATCTCCAAACATCTCACCGTCCTCAAACAAGCTGGCGTGGTGATTGATGAAAAACGTGGAAAACAGGTGTTTTATCGACTCAAGGTCCCCTGCATCCTTAATCTCATGCCGTGTATAGAGGCGGTTCTGCAGGCTACGGCTCAGTCGCATATTGAGTTGGTGATGGATGGACGACGCTCATTTTCTGAAAACATGGTCATTATGTCAAACAATCAAATGGAAAAAAACCGATGAACTGGAAAAATGAGTGGAAGTATCTCCTGCTGATACTAAGTGTTTTTCTGGCATGTTATTATCTGCCGGTAGGTTCGGTTCGCTTTGACAATGCCATCCTTGAGGCCTTCCACCTGGTCAAATGGTATGCCCAAGAACATGTCCTGCTCTGCCTGGTCCCGGCATTTTTCATCGCTGGAGCGATTGGGGTCTTTATCAGCCAGGCCTCGGTGATGAAATACCTGCTCGCTGTCTGTTCCTGCACCATTCTGCCGCTCTTTGCCGGCATCTACAAGATGGGCGCGGGCCTCGGTCCGGCTTCTGCTTTTCTCTATTCCGGACCAGCCATCAACGTTCTGGCGATCGTCCTGACGGCAAGAATCCTGGGTCCGGAAATGGGTACAGCCCGGGCAGTCGGCGCTGTATTGTTGAGTATTGTCATCGGCGCCTCGATGGCTTTCATCTTCCGCAAGGAAGAACAGGCCAAAATGGCAATCCAGATGGCCATGCCGGCCGAGGAGGTCAAACATACCCTCTGGCAGACCACTCTCTACTTCGCAGCGATGATTGGGGTCCTGGTCTTCGCCAACTGGGGTCGGCCGCAGGAGACCACCGGCGCCTGGGCCGCGATCTTCGCCGCGAAGTGGCAGATCACTTCAATCTTTGCCGCAGCCGCCTGGAAGGTCGGAGTGATTGCAGTTCCGGTTGTCGCATTGGCCTTTCTTTTCCCGGACCAGCCGATCATCGCCTTCACCGCCGGCTTTATAGGCTTGTCGATTTTCACCAGCACCGACAAAGGTGAAAACGGAGCCTGGTTCGCCTCGTCCTGGACCTTTGCCAAACAGATCCTGCCGCTGCTGCTCTTCGGTGTCCTGGTAGCCGGGGCCCTGCTCGGCCGGGTCGGGCACGAAGGTTTGATTCCCTCTGAATGGGTGGCCAAGGCGGTCGGCGGCAACTCCTTGCTGGCCAATTTCTTCGCCGCCTTTGCCGGAGCCTTCATGTACTTCGCCACCCTTACAGAGGTGCCTATCATCCAGGGACTGATCGGCAGCGGCATGGGCAAGGGACCGGCGCTTTCTTTACTCTTGGCCGGACCGGCCTTGAGCCTGCCCAGCATGCTGGTGATCAACACCGTTCTCGGCCTGAAGAAGACTGCGGTTTTTGTCAGCCTGACTATTTTTTTCTCGACTTTTTGCGGCATATTATACGGCACGTACTTTGGATAATACTTAACACTGGAGGTAAACATGAAAATTCACGTTCTTGGACCTGGATGCGCCAAATGCAGCCAACTGGCTGAAACCGTTACTGCGGCTGCGAATGAGCTCGGCATAGACTATGAAATCGAAAAAGTCTCCGACTTCAACCAGATCATGTCCTTTGGGGTCATGATGACGCCCGGACTGGTGGTTGACGGTGTAGTCAAAGCGGTGGGGAGGGTTCCTTCCCTTGATGAAGTTAAAGGCATGCTGAAATAATTATTCACAAGGAAAAATACCGTGAATCCCATACAGACCAGTTGTGGTTGCGCCTGCAGTGCAGGTCCGAAGTTGATCTTTTCCTGTTCCGGCGCCGCCGATGTCGGTGAACTGGCCGACCAGCCTGGCCGGCATAGGCGGACGAATCAGCGGCATTATGAAGTCGACCGAGGTAGCCGCCTCAATCCTTGCCATCGACGGCTGTGCCCTCGACTGCACCAGGAAATCGCTGGAAGAAGCTGGTTTTACCCGCGTCAACCATCTGCGGCTGACCGATCTCGGGTTTGAAAAAGGCGACACCGAAATCAACCCAGACTCTATCTCCCAGGTTGTTAATAAGGCAAAAATATTTCTCTCATAACAGGAGTTCTCGTGAAAAGCTTTTCTCTTAAAACAACCCTGAAGTCCTTTTTCCTTTTAACTTTTGCCTCGTTGCTCGCAGTTGCAGGAGCAAAAGCCAGTGAAGGTGTCCCCGAGGCCCCCGTTCCCGGCAAGGTGACCATGGTCGACATCGGCGCCAAGAAATGCATTCCCTGCAAGATGATGGCACCAATCATGGAAGAACTGGAAAAGGAGTATAAAGATAAAGCCGCCATTGTCTTTATCGATGTCTGGGAGAATCCCGGTGCCGGGAATAAATACGGCATTCAGCTTATTCCGACCCAGATCTTCTATGACGCCAAGGGTAAGGAGACCTATAGACACGAAGGTTTCATGGAGAAGGCAGCAATAGTCGCCGAACTTGAAAAGCTCGGGGTTAAATAAACGATGGATCAGATCTTTCTCACCATCAATTCCTGGATGGGCCAGGGCCTCCTGCTCGGGGCCCTCGGCTGCTTTCTCTGGGGCATGGTCAGCGTACTGTTCAGCCCTTGCCATCTTGCCTCCATCCCGTTGATCATTGGCTATGTCGGCGGTCAGAATCACCTGGTCGAAGGACGCAAGGCGACCCTCTATGCCGTAGTCTTCACCACCGGACTCTTCATCACCATTGCCGTCATCGGAGTAGTTTGTACGCTGCTCGGTCGCATGCTCGGCGATGTCGGACCGTACTGGACCATCGCCATCGGCCTTTTATTGATCTGGGTGGCCCTTGATATGCTCGGAGTAGCGAAGTGTTCGATGTCAGGAGGCCTCATGGCCAAGTTAACCCTGAAGGGCCTCTTCGGGGCCTTCATCCTCGGTCTGGCCTATGGTGTGCTGTCCGGCTCCTGCACCTTCGGTTTCATCGCCCCGATCCTGGCCATCGTCTCGGTGCAGGCCACGATGTTCACCGGCGTGATGTTTATTCTGCTCTTTGCCACCGGTCACTGCATCCCCATCGTCGTTGCCGGCAGTTCGACGGCCATGGTCAAACGTCTGCTTGTGAGCAGCAGCTGGCAGCAGGGCGGCAGGTTTTTCCGGCGTCTGGCGGGAACGATGATTGCTCTGCTCGGAATCTATTTTATCGTCCAGCCGTTTCTCCCGGTATAATCCCCTCTACTCAACTCCTGAAAAACATGATCGAAAAACACAGAATTCTCTTTCTTTGTACTGGTAACTCCTGCCGTAGTCAGATGGCTGAGGGATGGACACGTGCTCTCAAAAACGATTCTATCGAGGTCTATTCAGCCGGCGTCGAAACCCATGGGCTGAATCAAACAGCGGTCGAAGTCATGGCCGAGGCCGGTGTGGATATCTCCGGTCATATATCGAAACATCTCGACAACCTCAGGGATATCACCTTCGATGCAGTAATAACCGTCTGCGATAATGCCCGCGAGACCTGTCCTTTTTTTCCAGGGGCAAAAAAAATGCTCCATGTCGGTTTCAGCGATCCACCGGCGATAGCCAAGGATCTTGCTGCCAGAGGAGCCAGTGAAGAAGAGCAGCGCAACTGCTACCGACGGGTCCGTGACGAGATTCGGGCTTTTGTCGAGACTTTGCCGGAAGCACTCCATCTCGAACGGCATGACTGCCAGAAAGCCTGACTCGGCAATGGAAACGGTACTACTCTATCTTGTTGCTGCAATCTGTCTGGTCTGGTCGTTCCTGAAAGATCGGCAAAAAACACGCATCGCAATACAAAAGTCTTTCAAGGCCTTCGAGGGAATTCTGCCGCAGTTCCTCGTGATCTTCCTCCTCGTCGCTATGATCATGGCCATCCTCGACACTCGGACCATATCGCTGCTTCTTGGCAAAAGTTCAGGGGGATGGGGTGTATTTGCAGCCTCACTGGTAGGTGCTGTGACCCTGATACCTGGCTTTGTGGCCTTCCCGGTAGCTGCAGTCCTCCTGCAAGGCGGGGCCGGGGCCACCCAGATCGCCGCCTTCGTCTCCAGCCTGATGATGGTCGGGGTGGTCACACTGCCACTTGAGATCCAGTTCTTCGGTAAGCGTGCCGCGTTCCTGCGAAATTCACTAGCCTACATGTTTTCTCTTATTGTCGCAGTCTTCGTCGGCTGGGTGGTGAACCAATGAAAATCCTGTTGCGCCGCTACCGATTTTTCCTGTGCGCAACTGCCGTATGTGTCCTGTTCCTGCTGCTCCTGCCTGCTTACCGGAATAAGGCGATCGAGGTCATTGTTTTCCAGACCGAGACCATGCTGCTGGTGATCCCGCCAATCTTTATTCTCCTTGGTCTCCTCGATGTCTGGGTGCCCCGCGAGCAGATGATGCGTTTCATGGGGCCTGGCTCAGGCCTCAAGGGGACAGCTCTTGCCTTTCTTCTCGGCTCCTTTGCCGCTGGTCCGCTCTATGCCGCCTTTCCGGTGGCCGCCATCCTGATGAAAAAAGGTGCGAGCTTCAACAACATCATGGTCTTTATCGGGGCCTGGTCGACCACCAAAATCCCGATGCTACTCTTTGAAAGCTCGGCCTTGGGTTTGCGCTTTGCTCTTTCGCGCCTGGCCATTGATATCGTCGGCATTATCGTCATTTCCTTGCTTATGAAGGCTCTGCTGCCAAAGGCTGAGATAGAGCGCCTCTACAAGCAGGCAGAGGCTTTTGATTAACAGGGAATCTGTCATAATTCAGGATTCAGGCAACTCATTTTGCCGACGTAGCCATGGGGAACCAATGCCGGGTGCGGTTACAGAAAGAACAGACCGACAGCATCACCGGCACCTCGACGAGCACGCCGACTACACATACCAGGGCAGCCCCGGACTCGGGTCCAAACAGGGTAATAGCTACCGCCACAGCTAGTTCGAAGAAGTTGCTGGCGCCAATCAGGGCGCCAGGGGCGGCAATACCAAAGGGTATCTTCAGAAATTTCATCAAGCCATAAGCCAGAGACGAATTGAAATAGACCTGGATGGTGATCGGTATGGCGATCAGCAGCACGTGGAACAGCCTGCCGGTGATATTGTCAGCTTGAAAGGCGAAGATCAGTACTAATGTGGCCAATAAAGCGGATATCGCTACTGGATGCAGGGTCGGCAGGAAGACAGTGTTGAACCAGTCGCTGCCTTTGGTCTTCAACAGAAAGGTTCGAGTAACAATTCCGGCACCAAGGGGGACGACAATAAACACTACGACCGAGGTGAAAAGTACACTGAAGGGCACGATCAGGTTGGAAGCCCCGGCAACCAGGTATTTGACGATCGGAGCAAAGAGCACCAGCATCAGCAGGTCGTTGACCGAAACCTGCACCAAGGTGTAGCCGGGATCGCCATCTGTCAGATAACTCCAGACAAAGACCATGGCGGTGCATGGCGCCGCCGCCAGAATTATACTGCCAGCAATGTACTGGTCGGCTTCTTCCGGCAATATCCAGTGGCTGAATATCAATTTGAAGAAAACATAGGCGAAAAAGGCCATACTAAAAGGTTTGACGATCCAGTTGACAAAGAGCGTTACCATTAACCCCTTGGGATTTCGGCCTGCGTTGAGCACCGAGGAGAAATCGACCTTCAGCATCATCGGATAGACCATCAACCAGATCAGGATGGCGATGGGAATATTTATCTGCGACCCCTCACCGAACTCAAGCCCGCGCAGCGAGGCCACACCCTCCGGCAACGCCTTGCCCAGTCCCACCCCGACCGCCATGCAGATAGCCACCCAGACGGTCAGATATTTATCAAAAAAACTCATCTTTTTTTCCATTCACGCCACTCCTTGTGCAGTTTGGCTAACAGATTTGCAAGACTGGAATCATTCCATTCCCTTTTCCAAGATGCAGACACTCTTCTCATCGATTAAATACAGGTCTGAGGATTTTGTTCATGATGACTGTTCAGTCTCTCTCCATTAATCCGCCTTAACGGATATGTCAACCTCAAAGCCTTCTTTGAAACATAACGCCCTGTGGCAGTTGACTGGCACGCACGGGTGGATTACAAAGAGAACATGAAAACAACTGTCAATATTTTCAAATCACTTGCCGATGAGACACGACTCCGTCTGCTCCTGCTGCTGCAGGGACAACCTGAACTCTGTGTCTGCGATCTGATGCATGCCCTCGACATGCCTCAGTCAACCGTTTCCCGGCACCTGGCGTATCTGAAAAAACATGGCTGGCTCCAGGACCGCCGTGGAGGCGTCTGGATGTACTATACTCTCAACAAAAAACTCGCCTCCTTGCTCCAGGCTCAGCTTGTCCTGGTTATCGCCACACTGAATAATGATCCCTTATGTCGCGCTGACCAGAATCGGCTTATTGCCTATCAAAGAACCAAGGAACGGTCCTCCTGCGCCTGAAAGAGGTGTTATATATCCGCTCGAGCAGATATGTTACTGCATTTTAAGTTATCAGCATTTCACGTAGAGGCAGCATCAATCAAGAGGAGTTCGCATGCGTTTACAGGGAAAAACAGTCCTCATTCCTGGTGCCTCACGGCCCATCGGTCGTGCCATTGCCAGAAGATTTGCCGATAAAGGCGCCGCACTTATCCTGCCTTACCATGATTGGCCGGAATCGAATCAGGAAATGATCGAGGAGTTTGCTGGCAAGAACTCCAATTTTCTAGTCATGCCGGTCGATCTCCGACATAAGGATCAGGTGATCGCTCTGACAGATGCCATCAAGGAGAAATTCGGCAGCCTGGATTTCCTCGTCAACAATATCGAACGAGGCGGCATGCCTGTGGTGCATGGCAGCTACGATCAGGCCCACAACGAAGGCCAGTGGGATCTCGAAATCACCACTACTCTAACAGCCAAGTGGCTGCTTTATCATTATTGTCTGCCTCTTATGCGAGGCGGGAATGGCCGCGCCGTCATCAATCTCTCGTCCGTTGCCGCAATAACCGGCAGGAGCGGCGTGATGGCGGCATTCTTCAATGACGGCTACAGTGCGGCCAACAGGGCCATCTCTTCGTTTACCGAGACTTGGGCCAGGGAAGCCGCCCCGGACATCCGAGTGAACGAGTTGATGATCGGCCTGATCCAGGGCAGGCACGGTGAAGGCACGAGAGGATGGGGGCTCTTAACCGAAAAGGAACATGACGAACTCCGGCAACGAACCCTGCTGGAACGCACAGGCCTGCCTGACGAGGTGGCGACGGCGGTTTTTTTTCTGGCCGTTGAGGCAACATTCATGACCGGGACTGTTATGCGGATGGATGGAGGAATTGTTCTAGGGGCAGACAGGGTTCCTGAAATACCGACGGGAATCCTCTGAAATATAGACTATTGAGTATCCTCACCGGCGGAAAGAAGCGTGCCAAGAAGAACCAGGTCCTGAGCGGAAAATTTCCGCAGGGAGCAGACCGCATCCACACAGCCGAGGGCTGCAAGAAAGGTGAGAATATTTTCTTCATCTCCGGCCGACCACATTCCATCCTCCCCTTTTTCTGATATCGCGGTTGCCGCTGGCAGTATGCCGACCAGCAGAAAGTCCCCCTGACGTCTGGCATCCTGCAAGGCAGCAAGATCGGCAGGACCTATTCCCGCCTGACCAATCGCATAGTAGACGAACCGCTGACCGATATCCTTGCGACTGCTGATAAGCTTGAGACAATCTGCTGCCGACCGGCAGATTTTTCTTTTGTCGTCAAAGGGATAGGTAGATACGGCAAAAGAGGTAAAACGAGCTCGGAATGAATCGCGAACCTGCCAGGCTGGCAGCAGGGACACGGAACTACGGCTCGAGCCAGCCTCAAAGAGCACGTTTCCTTCAGGGTCGATGACAGCGGAATAACCACCGAGTTCCACCCTGTCAACTGTGCCGCAGCCATTGCAGGCCACGATAAACGTCTGGTTTTCGATGGCTCTTGCCCGCAGCAAAGTCCGCCAGTGCTCTCTTCTCGCTGCCGGCCATTGGGCAGAACAGATCAGCAGATCAGCTCCCTGCTGGCACTGGCTCCTGGCTATATCGGGAAAACGGAGATCATAGCAGATCAGGCAGCCAATCTGCCCGTAGGGAGTGACAACTGGACCGAGATCCAAACCAGCGCTAAAGGCCTTGCCCTCTCCACCATAAGCGAAGACCTGCTGCTTGCGATACGTGCCATACACGCCACCCGGGCCGACAATATACATCGTGTTATAGAGATGTGATTTCCCTCCGCTGACAACCAGCTCCGGCAATGACCCAGCCAGGATACAATGAAATTTCCCAGCGAGATCGGCAAGCTGCCCGAGGATATTCGATGTCCCGGATGCCAACTCGATGAGCCGGTCGTAGGCAAAGCCGGTAGACCACATTTCCGGCAAGACAATCAGAGCACCGTCTGTGGCTCGGAGGGCCTCCAGGCCGGAACTGACCTGAACGAGGTTTTTCTCAGGTTCACCCAGTTCGATAAGAAATTGCAGGAAACCCAGAGCAGGAAAGAGTGCTGTACTTTCGGACATGACTACGTTCCTTTATGTGACACTCTGCTTCTTGGAATACGAAAACCAATCGAATTTCAGCTGCGAGACAAAACTACCTACCTTTTGCAGTCGTCCTCAATCGATAACCAGCAGGGCCTCCCTGGCGAGTCCGGCTACCGTTACGTCTTTCAGTTTTCCGTCTTGATACAACCGCAGACCATGCTGATCTTCGGCGAGATGAGGATATGCACTGAGGATTGATGTTTGCCCGAGGAGACCGAGACACCAGACGGCCAGTCCCCGTACAGCCCCGTCAGTAGACAGGAGGTAGAGCCTCAGGTCGGCCGCCACTCCCAGCTCAAGCAGGATATGTCTGTACGTCGGACAGAGTCTACCTACACCCCACAGAACGCCCTGCTGGAGTTGAGGGAGTTCAATAAAGTTGCCGTCCTGAAACAACTCTGGACCATCCTGCCGTATATAGGAGATAAGCATGTGCAGGTACTCGCCAGCCAGTTGCTCGTCATGCAACATGATCTCGGCCATGGCCTCAGGAGCTCCCCAGCCGATGCCGCCTGATTCATCATTGAGACTCCAGAGGAATCTACGCATGACAACCCGTGCCGCCTCTCTATCCCGGCCGGCAAGACGAGGCACAACATAACCAAAGGCGCTGACCGCATGCCAGCGTATCTGCTCATCAATACTGCAGAGGGCGGAAAACAGCGGGCCGAGAACATCCTTCTCGCTGTACCCGGCAATTTCGTCAAGAATCCGCGCAAGACTGCTTTCGGCCAGGAGCAGCAGTATGTTCTTCTTCAATTCTCGTCTGCCCATTGATTTCCCGGCGACCTAATTCTCCCGATTGTCATCGAGGCGCTTCATTCCTTCCATGAGCATTCCCATAAATCCACCTATGACATTCAGATTCTTTTCCGCCGCCGTCAATCCGTGGACAAATTTAAATCGACCATTATGCATGCAGAGGATCTCGTAGAAAGCTTCTTTTCCCGTCAGGTTGTTAATCTCGGCGAAGACGATCTCACCTTCATTAAATAGAATGAGTGCCCTGGTTGTATCGTATTCGAGCTTGAGGTGGCCGGTCTTCTGGTTGGAATTGATCATCTGGCAGAGTTCCACCAGCGAGATGTCAGCAAGCTGGCCGACCATGCCGGATGCAAGTTCCTCAGCCCGCTGCAGATTCATTTTGGTAATTCTGCTCACCAGGAGTTTATAGAAAAAGACCTGAAGTGCCGGGAACTTCGTGAGAATATGGCGGAAGTTCTTGTGGTTCATGACGGCCAGCTGACACGGCTCGGCTGCCATAATAGTGGTAGTCACCTTTTCGCCGGACAACAGACTCATCTCGCCGAAGACTTCCCCCCGTTCCATTTCGGCAAGGGTCACACCGTCATCATCGACAACCTCAACCTTGCCGGAAACGACAATATAGAGCTGGGTGCCAAGATCACCTTTCTGGACAATGGGGAACCCCCAGGGGTATTCCTCGAGCGTCAGCAGCATGGCCAGATCGAGCAGGTCGTCATCGGTGAGCGGTTCAAAGATCTCAATCGTCCTGAGAAGACCGGCAAAATGGGCCACATCCTTAAGCTTATCCTTACGCTCCGAAGCGACCAGCAGTTTCATCTGCAGCGTGGCGAAATCCTTGTCTTTTTTAAACTCGAACCGGATCAGGCCGGTACAGCCGCCGCATTCGAACTTAGTCTTCTGGCTTTCCCCCAGGCGATACCTCTCATAGCTCTCATCTTCCGAGGCAATGATAATCAGTTCTTTCGCCAGCGTGAGACAGGTGGGTTTGGCAATCGGCAGAGTGAGGATTCCTTCGCTGACCTTGAGTTCTTCGCCAACATTATACAGCGGGCAATGATCCTCTTCGGTAATGATAAATACGCCGTTACGAAATTGCATGCGGCATCACCTCAGTCAGAACGACCGAAGAGCAGATAGATCACGACACCGAGGGCAATTGCACCGCCAAAAATTACAGGAAGAATTTTATTGATCTGTATTTCTCCTTTTACCAGCAGGGTATCCATATATGCCGTACCCGACACCCACCATACTCCAATGATAATGACCATAATGACGAGTTCCTTCCAACTCTGCTTATAGATCATGTAGGCAAGGAGAATACCGAAGGGCACCATAAACCAGGGATTGGTGAACAGGCCGACATAATCCACTTCGCCAATCTGCTGCTGGAGATGGGTCGATTCAAACCATTGGAGGATTCCATTGAAAAAATCATTCATAAAGAGAGCGGGGTATTAGGATTGGTCTCTATCCTGCAAAGCTCTGAGGCCGACAGGATGCTGCGTTATTTTCAGTATCAAGAGATCTTGCACGGCGACTGGCAGGATTCTTCGCCATCCTGCCATCTCTTCGAACTCATTTGATAATTTTATTCATATCCCGACTGTTTGGCAAGTCTTTCATAATCGAGGAGACGACCATCGATGCCGAAAACCCGGGCCTTGATAGGAGGCACTCCCGTAAGCATATATATCCATATATACTGAGGAACAACAAAAGATCAACGTTTTCCAATTTATAGCCAGACAAAATCAGACAATGGACTGGGCATCGGCATTCCATTCTGGCAGCTTCCCACCACATTTTTTTTTACTGGAGTAAACAACTCGGGATCAGAGCACAATAGATTTGGCCAACGCCATTTCTTTCCTGTAAAATACAGTATATTCATTGAATCGACCAACCCTGAGGATCCTTTAGCCGGCAGAGAACATGTCACAGCAGAAAATCGACCACGACCCGAATTATAGCAGAAAACCCGTACAGATTGCCGACAGGATCTGGTGGGTGGGGCATATCCTGCCCAACGACCCCTTCCAGTGTCATGTCTATCTTATTGAAAACGGAGATCAGTCGATTCTCATCGATCCCGGCTCGATGCTGACCTTCAGGCACACCCTGGCTAAGATCGAACAGATCATTCCATTCTCGAATATCCGCTATTTTATCTGCCACCACCAGGATCCCGACATCACCAGTTGCCTGCCCCTGATAGATCAGATTACCAGCCGCAGCGATGCCGTGATTCTCAGTCACTGGCGGGCAATCGCACTGCTCAAGCACCTGGGGCTCAACATGCCTTTTGCCTGCGTTGAAGAAATGGGCTGGAAAATCGATCTTGGCGGCAGACAGCTGGAGTGCATATTCCCCCCCTATCTACATTTTCCCGGGGCCTTTTGCACCTTCGACCCCGCCTCAGGGACCTTGTTTTCCAGCGATCTCTTTGGCGGGTTCACGGAAAAATGGCAACTGTTTGCCAGCGATGAAACCTATTTCGAGGCCATTCGCCCTTTCCATGAACACTATATGCCCTCACGGGATATTCTTTTCAACTGCCTGTGCAAGCTCGAGAAATATCCCCTTCTCCGTATTGCCCCGCAGCACGGCTCCATTATCCCGGAAACGCTCATCCCTCTGATCATCGCCCGGCTCAAGACTATCGACTGCGGTTTGTACCTGATGACCCATACCAGTTCGGACATCAAACGGCTGACCCGCCTCAACGCCATTCTCAGGGCCTTTCTCGTTTCAATGGCAACCTACAGGGATTTCAAGGAAATCGTCGGGATGTGCGCCTCCCAGATCCGCCAGATCCTGCCGGTTCCACAGATCGACTTCCTGGCCCGGCAGGACAACGATGCCCTGCTCTGCCTGAGTTGCTCTAAACCTCAAACCATCAGCAGCGAGGAAATCCCGCCGCAGGTTCTCGAAGTTTTTGCCAATAACAGCCATTCATTGGCCTACAGCACGGAGTTGCAGACACCCTGGGAAGAACAGGAGTCGGAAACCGGCAGCAAATCTGCACCAGCGGAACATAATGATGCCACGCGCATTGCCGGCAACCTCATCATACCCCTTATTGAATCCGGCGGGCACAGGGTAATCGCTGTTGCCATCCTGAGATTTTCCGAGGCCTTCGAGGTTGATGAAGAGACCCGGGATCTCCTGACACAATTGGCTGTGCCGCTGAGTGTGGCAGTTGAGAGAGAACTCATCTACCTCAGCCTTGAACTCGAACGGCAGAAATACTACGAACAATCGATCAGGGATCCACTCACCAGCCTCTACACCCGCATATACATGCATGAATCCGTCAGGCGTCTGTTCAATATCCATGACCGGAATCCTTCGGCCGCGGTTGGCATCATATCTCTTGACATTGACCACTTCAAGACCGTCAACGACAGGTTCGGCCACCAGTCAGGCGATGAGGTGTTGAAAGAATTCGCGGCCCTGCTTATCAAGGAAACCAGGGCGGAAGACATCCAGGTACGCCTTGGCGGGGAAGAATTCGCTGTTTTCATCGTCAACTGCACACCTCGCTTCGTGATTGAAATCGCTGAGAGGATCAGGCAGAAATTCAATGACTTGCGGCTCGATGGAGTTCTACAGGGAAGCAGATTCAGCGTCAGTTGCGGTGCCATCATCAGAAACCAGCACGAGACCCTGCACGATGCCCTGCACCGTGCCGACACCACACTGTACTTAGCCAAAGACAAAGGGCGAAATCAGGTCTGCAGTGATATTTCTGCCTGAATATTTCTCGACACAACACTGCAATCATCTTTTACTCTGGCCATTTTCCACCTTGGAATTTTCCCGAACCTATTGCCAAATCACTGTCCGGCCTTACACTTTCCAGTAACAGATGCACTTCCCCTGCAACATGAAAAGAGTATGTATGACAAACGAGAAAACCAATATTATCCTGATCGGCATGCCCGGTTCCGGCAAGAGCACTATAGGTATTATCCTGGCAAAGATGACAGCAAAGAATTTTGTCGATACCGATGTGCTCATCCAACTCGCCGAAAAGCGGACACTCCAGGATATAGTCAACGCTGAAGGCCATATGGTCCTGCGCTCGGTCGAGGAGAGGGTGCTACTCAATGTGCATTGCCGCAACCACGTGATCGCTACCGGCGGCAGCGCCGCGTACAGCGACCAGGCAATGAACCATTTGAAAAAGGCCGGGATCTGCGTATTCCTGCACGCCGATCTGCCGACGCTCAACAGACGCATCCGCAATTACGAAACCCGCGGACTGGCCAAGAGACCGGAGCAGAGCTTTCAGGACCTCTTCGATGAACGGCTGAACCTCTATACTCGCTACGCCGATATTACCATTGCCAGCTCCGACATGAACCAGGAAGAGGTCTGTGACGAGATCATCCGGCTAATAGCACTTGCCGGGCAAGACTTGGGGAAATTACAAAATTGACCGACTGACATGGAAACAGCGCTCCCATCCCTACTGCACAGAGAGAAGGCAACCATCGAAGCAATGGTGCGGATATATTGCCGGTATCACCACGGAACCAAGATCAAACCCTGTATGGACTGCCGAGAGCTGATTGATTATGCCGGCAAGCGCCTGAACCTCTGCCCTTTCCAGGCGGATAAACCCACCTGCGGAAACTGCACAGTCCACTGTTACAAACCGAAGATGCGTGAACATATCCGCCGTGTCATGAAATTTGCCGGCCCCAGAATGATCTGGCATCATCCGATCATGGCACTTCGGCACCTGCTTGACGGTAGACGTCCGGCACCCTCTCTGCGCCAACAACAATCCGCCACTCCTGCCGCAGGCAGAAACAAAACAAGGAAACACTCATGAAAATTCTTATTACCGGAGCATCAGGCCTTGTGGGCAGCGCCCTTGTTGAATTTCTCTTTAAAAAGGGCCATGTCATACAATGCCTGCAGCGCAACAAAGAGAAAGACCCTGAAAGAATCTGGGACACCAGTATTCTCGAGGTTGATAAGCCTGATCATGTGCCCTTTGATGCAGTTATCCATCTGGCTGGAGAAAATGTAGCCGGCGGCAGATGGGATGCGGCACGCAAGGAGAGAATTCTCAGAAGTCGGGTGGATGGCACCCGCCAACTGGTAGACGCACTCAGTACACTGCAGATTCGGCCAAAAGTATTCCTCAGCGCCTCAGCTACTGGCTATTATGGCGATTGCGGCAATCGGGATGTCGACGAGCGTTCAGCACTTGGTTCGGGCTTTCTGGCCGAGGTCTGTCGCCAGTGGGAAGAAGAGGCACTGCGTGCCGAACAGACCGGAATCCGGGTTGCTCTCCTGCGTTTTGGCATGATATTGAGCCCGAGCAGTTCATCAGCTGGACGCCGATCAAGGATCTGATCGAAATCGTCCATTTTCTCATGATAAACGAAACGGCAAGTGGACCTTATAACGTCATTGCCCCCACCCCGGTCACCAATCGGACCTTTACCAAGACTTTGGGAGAGGTTCTCGGCAGGCCCACCATCTTCCCCGCGCCGGCCTTTCTGGTCCGCCTCATTTTCGGCGAGATGGCGGACGAAATGGTACTCAGCAGCTGCAAGGCCAGGCCGACCCGGCTCCTTGAGGCGGGCTACACCTTCCACGAAGAGGATCTGCGACGCACACTGGAATCCTGCATGCTCGGGTAACAGGGATGCCGATCA
>JFJP01001822.1_pt2 | contig 26405 bp, 27 predicted proteins | sample 431651 | NCBI WGS metagenome assembly JFJP01 (sample SAMN02602958, study PRJNA72255) | Microbial mat metagenome, whole genome shotgun sequencing project. | biome: fresh water; feature: sink hole; material: water; isolation source: purple microbial (photo- and chemosynthetic) mats found in...
TCCCGCACCCCAGGAGTACTTCCTCAGAACGGCTTCGCCTTACCTTCGGGGCGCCTACGCGGGAATGACGAGCTGACATTCATTGCTAATCAGGTAAGTAATTGTCGAAACCGAATAGTGTAAAATACATCCAGGATGTTGCGGTTTGCATCACCACGCAAAGACACAATCCTTGAACACCCCGCCAATCTTCACTTTTCAACTTGGCACCCTTATTGCTACATGTTCAGAGGTTTTACAAGCGGACGCAGGATTAACTCAACCAGAAGAATCACGGAGGGAACGAAATCATGCAAGTGGATATCCTTAAAACAGTCAAGAAGGTACCGGGCGGCATAATGGTAGTGCCGTTGTTCTTTGGCGCCTTGCTTAACACCATTGACCAGATGCACTTACCGTTCATCATGAACTTCCTGAAGGGCATCGGGGTCTCGCCATTCAAACCGGGGATTTATGAGTTCCTGCGCATCGGCGGCTTTTCCGAGGCGCTCTTCAAAACGGGCTTTTTAACCTTGATCGCCATGTTCCTGTTCTGCGCCGGTAGCCAGATGAACCTTCGGGTTGGCGGCGTGGCCATGAAAAAGGGGATCATTCTTACCACCTCCAAGTACTTCGTGGGCCTGGGCCTGGGCTTCATTTGGGGCTACCTCTCCGGTGACATGTTCAACGGCTTCCTCGGCTTGTCGGCCATGGCGATCATCGCTGCGGTGACCAACGGAAACGGCGGCATGTATGGCGCCCTGACCGGGCAGTTCGGCAGCCGTTCCGACTTGGGCGCCTTGTCCGTGCTCTCGCTGAATGACGGGCCGTTCTTCACCCTCATGGCGCTGGGCATGCTGGGGTCCAACTTCCCCTGGATCGCCTTCGTTGCCGTTTTGCTGCCCATCGCACTCGGCATGCTGTTCGGAAACATCGACTCTGATGTGCGCGAGTTCCTCCGGCCCGGCGAAACGATTCCCGTTCCCTTCTTTGCCTTTGCACTGGGCACCGGCATGAACCTTGCCACTTTCTTCAACCCGACGGTTGTCGTCGCCGGTTTGGCACTGGGCGTCATGACAGTTGTGCTTACGGGCGGGGCTGGCGTTTTCTGGTTCTGGGTATTCCGCGAAAAGAGTCAGATTGCTCCAGTTGCCGAAGCTTCGACGGCCGGCAACGCTGTTGGTACCCCTGCCGCCATCGCTGCAGCTGCCGCCGTGGCCGCCGGTTCAGGGATGATGAGCGCGGCTGAAGCCAAGCAATATGCAGACATTGCCGGGATCGCTGCCTTGCAGATTTCCATCTCTACCCTGTCGACCGCTATCATGTGCCCGATCGCCGTTATCCTTATGGATAAATGGCAGCGGAGCCGTGGTATCGATGGCAAATTGGAGTCCTTCGAAATTTCGGAAGCGCAAGCCAGGCAGGCTGCCTGATTCACATAAGAAAGCAGAATCCGTAACACGAGCCTGACATTGTCGCCGGCGAAGACACCATCTTCGCCGGCGTTTTTTTAATAGGTACAATACTGGATTTGGAGATGCCTCATGAACAATGCGGTCGATATTGCTTACGGTCGTGGCCACCTGAAAGTGTCTCTGCAGGAAGGCATCAAACCGACGATCATCCGCAAACCGAGCCTGCCAAAACTGGCGGATCAGAAGGCGGCCATTGACGAGGCACTGGCAAAGCCAATAAATGCTGCTCCCTTGGCGAAACTGGCGCAGGGGCGCAAGAGCGCCTGTATTCTGATATGCGACATCACGCGACCGGTACCCAACAAGCTCTTCCTGCGCCCGATGATAGAGACTTTGATGGTTGCGGGGATGCCGGCCGAGAAGATCACCATCATCGTCGCCACCGGTCTGCACCGTCCCAACGAGGGCGCCGAACTCGCGGAACTGGTCGGTGACCCCTGGGTGCAGCAAACCGTGCGTGTCGAAAACCATTTCGCGCGCAACGACGCCGATCACGTCGATCTTGGATTCACCACGCGCGGTACGCCGGTCAAGATCGACCGGCGTTTCGTCGATGCCGACCTGCGCATTGTGTCGGGACTGATCGAACCGCACTTCATGGCCGGCTGGTCGGGCGGGCGCAAGGTGGTTGCCCCCGGCGTCGCGCATCACGAGACTATCCGCACCTTCCATTCGGCCCGTTTCATGGAGGATCCGCTAGCGATCCAGTGCAATCTCGTCAAGAACCCGCTGCATGAAGAGCAACTCGAGATCGTGCGCAAGATCGGCGAGATTTATTCGATCAACACCGTGCTCGACGAAGACCGTGACCTGATTCACGTCAATTTCGGCGAGGTCCTCGCCAGCCATCTGGCTGCAGTCGACTTCGTCAAGGATTCGACAGTGATCAAGGTGCCGCGCAGGTTTAAAACGGTAGTTACCTCCTCGGCCGGCTATCCGCTCGACAAGACCTATTACCAGACAGTCAAGGGCATGGTCACGCCGCTGGATATCCTCGAGCCGGGCGGCACCCTGATCATCGCTTCGGAATGCTCCGAAGGCTTTGGTTCGCCCGAATTCCGCGAAGCCCAGACCAAGCTCGTCGACATCGGGCCCGAGCGTTTTCTGGCCATGCTCAAGGCCAAGACCTTCGCCGAGATCGACGAGTGGCAGACCGAAATGCAGTTGAAGCCGATGCGCGTCAGCACTGTTCAACTCTACACCACGGGGCTGGGCGCCGAAGAGCGGCGCATTACCGGCGTTGAACTGGTAGACTCGGTCGATCAGGCCATCGCCGACAGCGTGCAACGGCACGGTGACCAGGCAGTGGCCTTCATCCCCGAAGGGCCCTACGTGATTCCGGTATTTGCAGATCGTGTCTGAGTTGGACCCGCAGCCCAGTCATCTTCATCTGGATGCGGTTGGCGGGTTGGCCGGCGACATGTTCGTCGCAGCGCTGCTCGACGCCCTGCCCGCCTTGCGCCAACGCGTATTTGCCGATCTGGCGGCGGTGATGCCTGCCGACTGCGGGCAGCCGACCCTGAGTGAGGGTGTAAGCGGCGGGATTGCCGTGCGCCGCTTTGCCCTCGTCGAGAACCAGGACAAGGCTCAGGCACACGGCCATCATCATGATCACGGCGACGACCACGCCGACCATCATCACGAGCATGCGGTGCATTTTCCCGACATCATGCGCCTCATAGTGACTGCCAGGTTGCACCCCGGGACGGCGGATCAGGCCATTGCCATCCTGCGCCGTCTGGCCGAGGCGGAGAGTCGGATGCATCGCGTTCCGCTCGAGCAGGTGCACTTTCATGAGATCGCCGACTGGGACTCGCTAATGGATATCGTGGCGGCCGGAAGCATCGCGGCAGCCCTGGCGCAATGTTCCTGGAGCGTCTCTGATCTTCCTCGCGGCGACGGACTGGTGCGCACCCGCCATGGCCTGCTGCCGGTTCCGGCACCGGCTACAGCAGAGATTCTGCGCGGCTTCCGCTGGCGCGATGATGGCATCGGTGGGGAGCGAGTCACGCCAACGGGCGCGGCCATCCTGGCGCATCTGGTTCACGATGTGCATGCTCACCCGGCTAACGGTCTTCTGTACGCCACCGGTACCGGCGCGGGTACGCGCGAGTTGAACGGAATGCCTAACATCCTGCGTGCTCTGGTATTCTCTCCAATAGGCACGACCGGGATCACGGTGGACAATGCCGACGATGTGGTCGTTCTCAGTTTCGATATCGACGACATGAGCGGCGAGGAACTGGCTGTCGCCGCCGACCGTTTGCGAGCAGCCGAAGGTGTTATCGACCTTAGCGTTGCCACAAGGCAGGGCAAGAAGGGGCGGCCGATGAGCGACTTCCGGCTGCTGCTCAGGCCGTCGGCCCTGGCAGCGGTGAGCACGCTTTGTTTGCTCGAGACGACGACAATCGGCTTGCGTTGGCGCAGCGAGCGACGAATCTGCCTGCAGCGAAGCCAGGAGATTGTCGACATCGCAGGCCAGCCATTGCAGCGCAAGCGGACGCGCCGTCCTGACGGACGGCCATCGCTCAAGGTGGAGAGCGATGACCTTGCGCACTTTGACGGATTGGCGACCCGACGTCGTTTGAAACATTTGGGAGAGCACGAAGAGTAATGTGCATGACAATTTCAGAAAAGCTGGCCCGCCTGGTCGAGATACTCGATCAGTATGCCGAGCTGGCGATCGCCGTTAGCGGGGGTCTCGACAGCATGGTGCTGGCGCACGTCACCCACTCGCGCGCGCAAACTGCGATGACGGCGGCGCATGCGCTTTCACCCGCCGTTCCGCGCAGTGCAACCGTGCGCGTGCAGGACCATGCCATGCGCCATGGGTGGACATTGCAGCTCATCGACGCCGGGGAAATGGCCGATCCCGCGTATCGCAGCAATCCGGTGAACCGCTGCTTCTATTGCAAATCCAATCTCTACGAACGTGTTGCGGCCGTCACTGGCTTGCGCATCGCTTCCGGCACCAATGTCGATGATCTCAGCGACTATCGTCCGGGTCTTGAGGCAGCACAACAATACAATGTCGTGCATCCCTACGTCGAAGCCGGTCTGAACAAAGCCGATATCTACGCCATGGCAAAGGTTCTCGGACTCGATGATCTGGCCGTTCTGCCGGCTCAGCCCTGTCTTGCCAGCCGTATCGAGACCGGTATCTGCGTCGATGAAGCGGCCTTGGGCTTCATCGAAAATGCCGAAACCGTTTTGCTTGATCTCTTGCCTGAGGCCGGTGCTATCCGCTGCCGGATCACTGCGCAGGGGGTGTATGTGGAATGCGAAACACTTCCTCTTGGCGCCGATCGGGAACAGGTCGAACAACGAATTGGCGCCCTGTGCATGGACGAAGGCCGACGCTTCGCGGGGGTACGTTTCTACCGGCGCGGGGCTGCTTTTCTCAGGGCGTCAGAGTGAGCGAATTCGAGATCGACTGGGCGCGCGAAGAGCGAACCGGAATTGCCGAAGCGGTCTACTGTGAAGACAAGACCGTCGAACAAATCGCCTCCATCCTGAGCTCTGCAAACGACCACCCCTTGCTGCTGACACGGTTTGGCGTGGAGAAATTCGCCAGCTTGTCAGATGACCTGCGTGCAATGATTGGCCATGATCCGTCGTCGCGCACCGCCTTCTATCGTTGCCCAGAGCGACTGCTTGTACCCGGCCCGGGCATCGTCTGCGCCGGTACCTCGGATTTGCCGGTGGCGCGGGAAGCGCAGCGTACCCTGGCCTTTTACGGCTATCTCGCGCCCGTTATAACGGATGTCGGGGTGGCCGGATTGTGGCGCCTGATGAAGCGGCTGGAGGAGATCCGGTCCTTTTCGATTGTGATCGCTGTCGCCGGCATGGAAGGGGCCCTGTTCAGCGTTCTGTCGGGCCTCGTTGAGGCGCCGATAATCGCCGTGCCAACGTCGGTCGGTTATGGCGTGGCGGCGCATGGGCGCGCTGCACTGAGCAGTGCCCTGGCTTCATGCGCGCAAGGGCTGGTCAGTGTAAACATCGATAACGGTTTCGGTGCGGCGTGCGCGGCGCTGAGAATCCTCCGCTACCGCGGGGCCTCCGCTGCGTTCTGAATGCCAAACCATGTCGACTGATTCCCCAAACCTGTGCGAGATTTACCGGTGGTTTCCATGATAATTGCTGTCGAATCCACTACTCAGCAAAGGTCATCGGCCATGAATATTGACAGCGCACCTGATTCGTTCAAAGAAAGTATGTCAGCCCTATCCCCCGTGGCCCTGAAGAGAAAAGCCACGCCCTCTGAACCCTGTGCAGCGGAGGTAGGTCATGCACATACCTGATGGTTATCTGAGTCCGGCGACCTGTGCGCTCACCTATGCGCTCACCTTGCCGTTCTGGTACCTGGCGTTTCAGCGTGTCAAACGGCAGTTGCACACGCGCATGGTTCCCTTGCTCGCGGTGTTCTCGTCGTTCAGCTTCGTGATCATGATGTTCAACCTGCCTTTGCCGGGCGGAACCAGTGGCCATGCGGTCGGCATGGCGATCGCTGCGATTGTGCTCGGGCCGTGGGCGTCGATGGTATCCATCTCCATCGCCCTGCTGATCCAGGCCATATTTTTCGGCGATGGAGGAATCACGACATTCGCTGCGAACTGCCTGAACATGGCGGTAGCTGGCTCGCTGGTAGCCCATTGGACCTACACGCTGATCGCCGGTGAGTCGACGCTGGAGTCATCGCGTCGTGTTGTGGCGGCGGCCATTGCCGGGTATCTCGCGATCAACGTCGCAGCCTTGCTGACGGCGATCGAATTCGGTGTTCAACCGATGCTGTTCCACGATGCCTCCGGAACCCCGTTGTACGCCCCGTACCCGCTGGCGATTGCGATTCCAGCCATGATGATCGGTCACATCAGTATTGCCGGCCTCGCTGAACTGCTCATCTCAGGCGGTTTGGTCGCTTTTCTGCAGCGCTCCAATCCGGATCTGCTGGCCTCCTCGCTCGCGAACGCCACCGCCAGGCTGGCTTCTCTCAGTGTCTGGAAATCAACGCGGACGCTCTGGTACATGCTGGCCGGACTGATGATTCTGTCGCCGCTTGGATTGCTGTCTGCCGGCACTGCCTGGGGTGAATGGGGGGCCGAAGACTTTGCCAGCGCCGGGGTGCGTCAGGAAATCGTGCGCGCTTCAGGCGGCGCTACGCTCCCCGATACCGTACCGCAGGGGCTGGAACGTCTGGCCAGCCTGTGGCGTGCGCCGATTCCGGACTATGCGCCGAGCTTCATGCTCAGCGCCAGTATGGGCTACGTTCTCTCTGCCGTATGCGGTGCCGGGTTGATCCTGCTACTGTTTCTGCTGATCTCGAAAGTTACCTTCAGGAAAGACCCGGTGGAGTCGTGAGTCCGTTGCCGCGATGAGTGAACAATCGTTTGTGCAGAGCGGACAGCCTCGCCGCCGGCATTTGGCGGAACGGCTTGTGCACGCTATGGAACTTGCGTTTGATGCGGAAACCGTGGGTTCCCAGCAGGGTTTTTTACAGGGGCTTGATCCGCGCATCAAACTCATCGCTATTCTGGCATTGATCATCAGCGGGGTATTGACGCGATCACTGACGGTTCTTGCCGCATTATTCCTGCTGGCGCTGGTGCTCGCCTTTGCGTCGCGGATTACGGCGGCCCGCCTGTGCAAACAGGTCTGGATCAGCGTTCTGCTGTTTACCGGGGTAATCGCTTTGCCTTCCCTCGTGGTGGTGCCCGGTCTTCCGGTCTGGCAAATTCCCCTGGTGCATTGGAACGTGACGTATCAGGGCTTGCGCAGTGCGGCGTTCCTTGTCGGACGAGCAGAAACTTCAGCGACATTTGCCTTGCTGCTTGTTTTGTCGACGCCCTGGACGCATGTGCTCAAAGCGATGCGGAGTCTTGGTATTCCGGTGGTTGTGGTGGCTATTCTTGGAATGACCTATCGCTATATTTTCCTGCTTCTGCAGACCGCCACGCAATTATTCGAGGCCCGGCGCAGCCGCATGGTGGCCTCCATGGACGGGCCGCAGCAGCGCCGGATGGTGATCGCCGCCGTGGGCGTACTGCTGGGCAAGGCGTTTCAGCTCAGCGCGGACGTGCATCTGGCCATGCTTTCGCGTGGCTATCGGGGCGAGGTCTATTTGCTCCATGATTTTCAGATCCGGCGCCGCGACTGGTTTGCGCTTCTTTCTGCTCTGACCGTGCCTGCCCTGATTCTCTGCTTCCAGATATGAGCGATTGCATTTTTGAGCTGTCCGACGTTGCCTATGCCTACCAGAAGCATCTGGCACTGGACGGCCTCTCCCTGCAGATTCGGCGTGGCGACCGTGTCGCTCTGCTCGGCGCCAACGGCTCGGGCAAGTCCACGCTGTTACGCCTTCTCGATGCGCTGTATTTCCCCGGCAAAGGCGAGCTGAAAGCCTTCGGCGAAGTATTGAGCGAGGATGCGCTGGCCGATGATGGCACCAATTTTGCATTCCGGCGCCGTGTCGGACTGGTATTCCAGAATCCGGACGTGCAGATTTTCAATCCAACGGTATTTGATGAGCTTGCCTTCGGTCCGCTTCAGCTTGCCTGGCCCAGAGACAGGATTCTGCGTGGTGTTGATGAAATACTGACCCGCTTTGCCATCAGTCATTTGAAGGATCGCGCACCTCACCGCCTGTCCACTGGCGAAAAGAAGCGCGTGGCACTCGCCTCCGTGCTGATCCTGGACCCCGAGGTACTGCTGCTTGACGAACCCACCGCCTCGCTGGATCCCGAGAGTCAGGGGGAAGTCATCCGTTTTCTGATCGAAAGCCGAAATACGGGGAGAACGATTGTGACGGCCACGCACGACCTCGACATCATTGAGGACATCGCCGATTTTGTTTTCGTGCTGGACAACGGCAGGTTGGCAGCAGCAGGCACCCCGTCCGCCATCCTGGCCGATCAGGAACTGCTGCGACAGACCCGTCTGGCCCATGCCCATTGGCACATCCACGCCGACGGTGAGGCACACCGGCATCCTCATGCCCACCGGCATGGGCATGATCATCATCTCACCCCGCGCCGTAGCTATCGTCCTGTCAAACGCTGAAGCAGTTGCGCCAGCAAGGGTGAGTGGATCTCACCCGACACAGCTGGCCACGAAATAATCTCAATCAGAGTGCAGAGATTCCGAGTTCCTTCAACCAGCGATTCAGTATGCTTCGATCAACACACAGGCGTCGCGCCGTCTGTGACTTGGAATAAGCCCGTATTGCCGACGCAAGGCTGTAGATATATTGGCAGTCGTTGGGTGAGCGGCACGATCGACGATTCTGCAGGCCCGAGAGCTGTCAATATCTCATTCCGCTCTGAGTGCGTCAACGGGGTCGAGGCGCGCCGCTCGCCGGGCGGGCAGCACGCCAGCCAGCAGGCCGATGAGGATGGCAATGGCTTCAGCGAACAGCACGAAGCTCATTGGCGTCTTCACCGGCAGCGCCGGCACCAGCAGATGAATCAGTTGCGCCAGGCCAAAACCGAGCGCCAGACCGACGATGCCGCCGATGGCTGAGAGCGCCACCGCTTCGCCGAGAAACAGGCCGAGGATGGTCTTGCGTGGTGCGCCCAGTGCCACCAGCAGGCCGATTTCGCTGGTGCGCTCGCTGACGGCGATGGTCATGATGGTGACGATGCCGACGCCGCCGACCAGCAGCGAAATGCTGCCCAGCGCACCGACGGCCATGGTCAGTACGTCGAGGATGTTGGACAGTGTGCGCAGCATGTCTTCCTGCGTGGTGATGGTGAAATCCTCACGGCCGTGGCGCGCCTTGAGCGTGGCGATGATGGACTCGCTGATGCGTGCTGCCGGAATGCCTTCTTCGTAGGCGAGATCGATCTTCATCATGCCGTCGCGGTTGTAAAGTTCGAGCGCGCGCGCGGTCGGAATGTAGGCGGCGTCGTCGAGGTCGATACCGAGAAACTGGCCCTTGGCTTCGAGTACGCCGATAACGCGGAACTGCAGGTTGCCGACACTAAGGCGTGCGCCGAGCGCGTTTTCTGCGCCGAACAGTTCCGACTTGAGCTTGGCGCCGAGCACGACGAAAGCGCGGGCGCTTTCCGAGTCTTCCGGCGGCAGGAACTGGCCGCTGCGGACCTTGACGCTATAGACCTTGAGCATGTCGGGCGTAACGCCGTTAATGGTGGTTCGGCGTAGCCGGCCATTGCCCTTGACTTCGGTGTTGCCCCAGACCATCGCCGACATGCCGGTGATGTGCGGCAGGCGCTGCAGCGCACGCGCATCGTCGAGCGTCAGCGGGCGCACCGAAGTTGGGATACCGGTCGGTGCCGGGCCGGAGGTCTTGACCTTGCCCGGTGAAACGCTGACGAGGTTGGTTCCGAACTGGGTGAACTCGGTGAGCACGAAGCGGTGGATGCCCTCGCCGATCGAGGTGAGCAGGATCACGGCAGCGATGCCGACGGCGATGCCGAGCAGCGTGAGAAAGCTGCGCAGCCGGTGCGCGGTAATGGCACGCAAGGCGAGGCGAATGGAGTCGGCAGGGCGGATCATCAGCGTTTCGCCAGCGATTGAACGGGGTCGAGCCGGGCCGCCTGGCGTGCCGGCAGGACTCCGAACAGGATGCCGGTGATCAGCGCCGTGCCCAGTCCGGCCAGCACAGCCCAGTCGGGCGGGTAGGCCGGGAATACCGGATAGAGCTGGCGCAGGAGCGCGGCACCGGCCTGGCCGAGCAGATAACCGAGCACGGCACCGGCCAGCGAGAGCATTGCCGCTTCGGTGAGGAAGGCGCTGCGAATCGTTGCACCGGTCGCGCCAAGCGCCTTGAGCAGGCCGATTTCCGAGGTGCGCTGCGTCACCGAAACGAGCATCACGTTCATCACCAGGATGCCGGCGACGGCCAGGCTGATCGCGGCGATGCCGGCGACGGCAAGGGTCAGCGTACCGAGCAGCTTGTCGAAGGTAGCGAGCACGGCGTCCTGCGTGATCACCGTCACGTCTTCTTCGCCTTCGTGGCGCAGCTTGATGATTTCCGTGACTTGCGTCTTGGCGGCTTCAATCGCCTCGCGGTTGTTGGCCTCAACAAGAACGCGGAACAGGGTGTTGCTGTTGAACATGGCCAGCGCCAGTGAAACCGGGACGAAGACCACTTCATCGGTGTTCATGCCCAGCCCCTGGCCGGTCGAGGCCATGATGCCGACGACACGGAAACGCCGGTCACCGATGCGGATGAGTTGGCCGAGGGCTGTTTCGGCGCCGAAAACCTCGTTGCGTATCCTGGCGCCGATCACTGCTTCGGATGCACCGCGCCGCCAGTCGCCATCGGCCAGAAAGCGGCCCTGCGCCAGTTTGAGGGTGCGCACATCGATGTATTGCGCGGTGGTGCCGGCGACCATCACTTCACGCAACTTGCCGCCGTAACTGATCTCCGAGGTGCCGATGGTCAGTGGCGCGACGCGGCGCACGGCGCTGGCACGCAGCAGCGATTGCGCATCGTCGATGGACAGGTCGCGCGGCGTGCTGGTGATGGCGGAGCCGGGATTGAAACCACCGGTCTGCGAACGTCCGGGAAGGACGATGACGAGGTTGGTGCCGAGCGAAGAAAACTCGTTGACGACGTAACGTCGTGCGCCGTCGCCGAGTGCCGTGAGCACGACCACGGCGGCGACACCGATGGCCATGGCCAGTACCAGCAGTGAGCTACGCAGCGGGTTGCCAGTGGCAGCGTCGCGGGCAAAGCGGATCAGGTCAGGGGCGCGCATGTTTTTGGATTGTTACGGGGAAAGCTTGGCCAAAGATTCACCGTCACCCCGGCGAAGGCCGGGGTCCAGTTTTGGCGTCGGAGTATTCCGTCTCCGTTGATCTGGATTCCGGCCTGCGCCGGAATGACGGTTGGGGAAGCAGGTTCGCTCATCGTCATTTTTTGCCCGAGTCGTGTATCAATTCGCCGTCTTCCATCAGCAACTGCCTCCGGGCGCGGGCGCCGAGGACAGTGTCGTGGGTGACGACGATCAGGGTGACGCCACGGCTGTTGAGTTCTTCGAGCAGGCGCATGACTTCTTCGCCGGTGGCACGGTCGAGGTTGCCGGTCGGCTCGTCGGCGAGGATCATTGCCGGCTGCATGATCGTGGCGCGGGCGATGGCGACGCGCTGGCGCTGGCCGCCGGAAAGCTCGTTCGGGCGATGGCTGGCGCGATCGAAGAGGCCGTAGTCCTTGAGTGCCTGCTTGACGCGTACGGCACGCTGCGCCGGATCGATGCCGGCCAGCGTCATCGGCAGTGCGATGTTTTCGGCGGCGGTCAGGCGCGGCACCAGATGAAAGCTCTGGAAGACAAAGCCGATGCGCTCGCTGCGCACACGCGCCTGCTCCTCTGGCGAGAGCGTGGTGACGTCACGCCCTTCCAGCCGGTAGGTACCCTCGTTCGGATGATCAAGCAGGCCGAGCAGGTTGAGCAGCGTCGACTTGCCGGAGCCCGACGGACCCATCACGGCTAGGTACTCTCCCGGGTCAATGCGCAATTCAAGCTGGCGCAGCGCGTGCACCTCGCTGTCGCCGAGATAGAAAATCCGCTCGATGCCGGACAGTTCGATCAGCGCCTTGCCCATTACTTGACCTGGGGCTTGTCTTCAACGGTGAAATTCGCCCCCGCCTTGACGCCGACGCGTTCAATCGACGTCACCACAAGGTCTCCGGCCTTGAGACCTTGCGTCACTTCAGTGAATTCCCAGTTGGCCAGCCCGGTCTTGATCGTGCGTTCTTCGAGCTTGCCCTCCGCGCCGGCGACCAGCACGCGGCTGCCTTCGAGCAGCGCCGAGGTGGGAACGCGTACCACGTCGTCGCGCACGGCGAGAATCACTTCGATGTCGGCGCTGTAGCCGACCAGCAGTTTGCCGGGCGCTTCGGGATTGTCGAAGGTGGCTTCGATGTCGACCGTTCGCGCCTGCTTCTCGACTGCCGAAACATAGGGCGCGACGCGTCTGACCTTGCCTGGGAATGACTTTTTCGGCAGCGCGTCGAGGCTGATGCGTACGATTTGCCCGGCCTGTATTTTCGGCGCATCGACTTCGTCCATCGGGGCCTTTACGTAGAGACAGGAATCGTCGATCAGGTCAATCGCTGGCGGTGTCGGTACGCCGGGCGGCGAGGGCGTCGAATACTCGCCGACCTCGCCGACGATCTTGGCGATGGTGCCGTCAAACGGCGCGTAGAGGATTGTCCGCCCCTGTTCGACGCGAGAGGCATTGACCCTGGCCTCGAACTGCGCGACGTCGGCCTTGCTCGCCTCGCAGCCGGCTCGCCTGGCCTGCGCCTCGGTGCGTGCGGATTCTTCCTTCGAGCCGGAGACAAAGCCCTTCTCGCGCAGCGATGTCTGGCGCTCGGCTTCGCGCTCGGCGTTGGTCGCCTGCGCGCAGGCTTCGTTGACGCGCTGCCGGGCGGTGACGACCTGCGTCATCGCCAGCGTGCTCTGCGCCCGCTGGTCGTCGTTCCACAGCTTCATCAGCAACTGGCCCTTTTTCACGCGGTCGCCTTCCTTCGCCGCCAGCACCTCGATGCGGCCACCCATGATGGTGGACAGCTTGGTGCGCTGGCAGGCCTCGACGGTACCGGCGCGGGTGTTGGCAATACTGGCCTCGACCTTGCCGCGATCAATCTCCCTGACAACTACTGAAATGGGTTTTGGCCGTCCGATCCACCAGAAAACGGCGACGAGGGCAGCGATGACGGTGAGGGCAATCAGAACGCGACGAATCAGGATCGACATGGCGGGATAGATGGCGATGAACAACACGCATGATCAAAGAAGACATGGTCGGGCAAAACAGACGCCATGGCAAGGGCGCTGCATGAATCGACAGTGTGCCGATTCCCGCTGTGCCACAGTGTCAGTGGGGCGTGTAATATGGCTTTACCATGACCGGCTTGGTTGATGTGCCATGTCCTGTCATCGGGCTTGCTGAGAAAATGCTCTGGACACCTCGAATGACAAGGAGAAACGCATGAATCACAAGAGTTGTATCAGGCTTCTGAATTCACTGGTGTTCTTTCTGACTGTGATCGGTAATTTGCATGCGGCATCGCTGCCTGCGCGCGAAGCAAAAAACGGCATGGTCGTGACAGCGCAGCATCTGGCGTCAAAAGTCGGCGTGGACATCCTGAAAATGGGTGGCAATGCCGTCGATGCCGCGGTCGCCGTCGGTTACGCGCAGGCCGTGGTCAACCCGTGCTGCGGCAATATCGGTGGCGGTGGATTCATGACCATCCATCTGGCCGACGGGCGTGATATTTTCATCAACTTCCGGGAACAAGCGCCAGCGGCCTCCACGGCCAATATGTACCTCAATGCAGCGGGCAATGTCATCAAGAATGCCAGTCTTCACGGTTATCTGGCCGCCGGTGTGCCGGGAACCGTACTCGGGCTCGATAGCGCATTGCAAAAATACGGCAGGCTGACTCGTGCGCAGGTCATGAAGCCGGCCATCAGGCTGGCGCGTCAGGGCTTCATCCTCAATCGCGGCGATACCGATATTCTTGATACGAGCGTTCAGCTCATTGCAAAAGATCCGGAAGCCGCCAGAATCTTCCTGCGTCGCGATGGCTCGCCCTTGCAGCCGGGAGATCGACTGGTACAGAAAGACCTCGCCAGAACGCTCGAAGCCATCGCACGGCGCGGTCCCGACGCCTTCTATAAAGGCGCGCTTCCTGCCGCCGTTGAAACTGCGGCCAGGAAGGGCGGCGGCATCATTACGGCGGCCGACTTCGCCAACTACACGATCAGCGAAAGCACGCCGCTTTCCTGCGATTACCGTGGCTATGTTTTCCTGTCGGCTCCACCGCCAAGTTCGGGCGGCACGACGCTGTGCCAGATCCTCAACACACTCGAGGGCTACGACCTGAAAAGAATGGGCTTCAATTCCGCAGCGTCGGTCCACGTCATGGCCGAAGCCATGCGCCACGCCTTCATGGACCGCAACACCCTGCTTGGCGACCCGCGCTTTGTGAACAACCCGCTCGACCGGCTGTTGAGCAAATCCTACGCTGCCGCCATCCGCGACAAGATCAGTAGCGACAAGGCCACGGCGTCGGTTGAAGTGCAGCCCGGCGTGGCGCCGCATGAAAAAACCGAAACCACGCACTATTCGATCATGGACAAGGACGGCAATGCCGTGTCCACCACCTATACTATCAACGGCCGTTTTGGTGCGCTGGTGATCGCACCGGGAACCGGCTTCTTTCTGAATAATGAGATGGATGATTTCACCACCAAGATCGGCGTGAAGAATCTGTATGGTCTGGTGCAAGGCGTCAGCAACGCCATTGCCCCGCAGAAACAGCCACTGTCGTCGATGGCGCCGACCCTGGTGACCCGGGGCGGCAAGATTTTCATGGTGCTCGGTTCCCCGGGCGGCTCGCGCATCATCACCATCACACTGCAGACGGCCTTGAACGTGATCGACCATGGCATGGAACTTCAAGAAGCGGTCGATGCGCCGCGCATCCACCAGCAATGGCTGCCGGACGAGGTCTATTACGAAACCCGCGGCCTGTCGGCAGATACCCTTAAAATCCTGCGTGAGATGGGTTACCGGATGAGCGAACAGACGCCCTGGGGTGCGGCGGAACTGATCATGGTCGGCCTGCCCGGCACGGCCTTGCCCTCGACCAGTTCAGGCAATGATGCAGCGCTGTCGGGCAAGGTTCGTTCCGGGTTCTATTATGGAGCTCACGACAGTCGTCGGCCTGCAGGTACGGCCGTGGGGTATTGAACCATTTGGCTGGAATGCAAAACTGATGACCTGAAGAACAAAGCAAAGGGTTTCCGGATACTGCTTTGGGCGAACGCCCGGACTCTCCGGCTGCCTGGGAATACATAGTCACTCGCCAGGATATTTCACTGGCGCAATGGAAACAGCATCATGACCAGTATGCAGCCGACAATCTCAAAGACATTCACGGACTTCTTCGATTCAGAAAAGGCGAGCGGTATTTTGCTGATCGTCTGCACGATGGTATCGCTTGCCTTTGCAAATTCAGCTTTTGGAACTGCGTACACAGGTTTCTGGCATCTCGTCTTTTTTGGTTTGAGTGTGGAGCAGTGGATCAATGATGCGCTGATGGCGGTATTTTTCTTGTTTATCGGACTGGAGTTGGAGCGCGAGTTATACATAGGCGAACTCTCGAATTTCAAGCATGCACTGCTGCCGATCATTGCTGCACTCGGCGGGATCGGGGTGCCTACGCTGATTCATTTCATGCTCAACTCGGGCACGCCAACGCAAGCAGGAGCCAGTATTCCAATGGCAACGGACATTGCCTTTGCGCTGGGCGTACTGGCCTTGTTAGGCAGCCGGGTTCCTGCCTCGCTGAAGATCTTCCTGACAGCGCTAGCCGTGATGGACGACTTGGGCGCCATTATCGTGATTGCCTTGTTTTATACGGCACAGCTTTCTGTGGCTCATTTGTTAAGCGCACTCGCGGTTTTCGCCGTGCTGCTCATGCTTAATCGCCTGTTCAGGGTCATGTCGCTCATTCCGTACTTGCTCGGTGGTTTGCTGATGTGGTTCTTGATGCTCAAATCTGGCGTTCATGCCACGATAACAGGCGTGCTCCTGGCATTTGCGATTCCATTTACCGCAACGGTCGAAGACGAGACATCTCCTTCCTATCGACTGGAGCACGTTTTGCATAAACCGGTCGCGTTCATTGTCCTGCCGATCTTTGCACTGGCCAACACAGGTATCGTGATCAACGCGGGATGGCAGCAGGGCCTTATGAGTGCGAATGGGACTGGTATCATCGCCGGACTGGTGCTGGGAAAGCCAGTCGGTATTGTCGCGCTGAGTTTCATTGCCGTGATTACCGGCATGTGCCGGCTTCCGGCTGATCTGAATTGGCGTCACATCTGCGGAGCAGGAATGCTTGCCGGAATTGGTTTTACGATGTCCATCTTCATCACCAGTCTGGCATTTTCCGGCAACGCAGAAACCGTCAATGCCGCAAAAATAGCCATCCTGGTAGCGTCGCTGTGTTCAGGCGTGTTCGGCTATATGTGGCTGAAGTTTTGCCGTGGTACTGAGCGCTTAGACTAGCCGCAGAAAACCTGAGCACATTTTATTTCGCTCAATAGCAAAACAGCAACGCAAACGTAGTCGATAATCCTGCTCATGCAAAATTTCACGACAAAACTCCTGCTGAACATTGGCCATGCTCTTGACCACATGTTTTTATTGATCTTTGCCACTGCGGTAACGTCCATTGCCAAGGATTTCGGATTGCAACGCTGGGAAGACTTGATGCCCTACAGCGTGACGGCGTTCTTCTTCTTTGGACTCGGCTCCTTGCCATCGGGGCGCCTTGGTGACTTGTGGGGCCGCCGCCCGATGATGATCGTTTTCTTCATCGGTACAGGCGTGGCATCAATTATCGTCAGTGCCACGAACTCCCCCGTGGAACTGGCAATCGCCCTGGCAATACTCGGATGTGCGGCATCCATCTACCATCCGGTCGGAATACCGCTACTCGTCCAGGGAGAACTTCGCCCAGGCTGGGCCATTGGCCTTAACGGATTCGTCGGAAACCTCGGTGTGGCGGCGGCGGCGGGAGTGACCGGCTTGCTGATCAAGTATTATGGCTGGCGAATTGCTTTTCTCGTTCCCGGGGTCATCAGCATCATCTTTGGTCTGGTGTTTGCCATGTACGCGACGCTAGAAAGCGCAGCCCCGGGAAAGAAGAAGGCCACGCCGGGCGGCCGCACCGGCATGTCGATTGCCAGACTGCTGCTCATCATGACCGTCGCTACGACCTGTGGAAGCATGTTGTTCAACTTCTCCACAAGCAGCAACTATGAATTATTGACTAGCAAGATAAGCCAGATTTCGCAAGACCCGGCCCGGATTGGCGTTTTACTTGCACTTGTTTATGCCCTGGCATCGCTGGCCCAACTGGTTGTCGGGAATCTGATCGACAAAATTTCGTTAAAGCCGCTGTTTTTAAGCGTGGTTGCGCTGCAGTTCATCGGTCTGATTGCCTCGACCAGCGTTGATGGTTGGCCGTTTTATGTGTCACAGATTGTGTTCATGGCAGCAGTTTTCGGTGCGGTCCCCTTTACTGATGCGATGCTAGTGCGATATGTGGATGACGCCATGCGTTCTCGAGTTTCCGGCATGCGCCTGACGATAGCCCTGGGCGCCAGTTCCCTTGCCGTCTGGCTGATTGGGCCCGTGGTCAAACAGGCCGGGTTTTCCGCATTGCTTTGGGTGATGGTCGCCACATCGGTAATCACCTTTATTGTTGTAACTACATTGCCAACAACGCCGGCACCACGAAACCGGGAGCAGGACGGTTGTGGCAAAGAGTAAGTTTGGCAAGCCAGATATCAACAACAGCAATGTCCCGCCCGTTTCTGTGCGACGAGATTGAAGAACATGAAAACACGGGAAAAGATTATTCGAAAGAATAGTTATGCGCGGCTCCAAAACCGCATGTGGCCGGCGACCGTCGGTATTGTCCGTGAAATGGCCGGAATCAATCAGCAGGAGAAAGGAAAAGGTCGGCGGACGGCAATGATCGTGATCGGCGATGGCCGTCCATGGCTCATGAACAATCCGACAAGTTGCCATTACTTTGCGATAATGCGATTTCCTGCGCTATGACGAATCCCGGTGAATCGGACTATTCCCTGTGAGCATTGAGCTTGCCAAGCAACTGATCGAAAACGGTGCCAGTCCGCCGCTGGTCGGCGACCTGGAACTGCTGGCGGCGATCAGCCAGGATTTCGCCGGCTCTCCGGCGATGAGCGAAACGCTGGCCAACGCGATCCGCCAGATCATGACGTACATGGATACCGAGGCGGCGTCCATCTTCCTGCTCGATGCATCAAACGAGAAGTTGACCTGCCTGTCCTGCGCCGGGCCGGTTTCCATCGAGGGCCTGGTTATCCCGAGGAATCAGGGCATTGTCGGGCGGGCGTTGACCAACAACGCGGTGCAGATGGTACGCGACGTGTCGGCCGATGGCGACTTCAGTTCTGCCGTCGATGATAGCACCGGTTTCCGTACCCGTTCGATCCTGTGCGCTCCCTTGCGGGTCAAGGGGCGCATGCTGGGCGCACTGGAGGTGATCAACAAGCGCAAGGGCGACGGTCTGTTCGATCTGGCCGACAAGCAGTTTTTGCAGGTACTGGCCGGCATGGTATCGCTGGCTGTTCACAACGCGCAGATGACCGAGGCGCTGGTCGAGCAGGAGCGCATGCGGCGCGAACTCGATCTGGCGCGCGAGATCCAGCGCGATCTGTTGCCCGATCAGCCGGCCGCCGATTTTCCCGTACAAGGGCTGAATCTTTCGGCGTTCGAGGTCTCCGGAGACTTCTACGATTTCTTCTCTTTACCTGATGGACGCATTGCCTGGGGGCTAGGCGATGTGTCGGGCAAGGGCATGAACGCGGCCATGCTGATGGCCAAGACGATCAGCCTGTTCCGCTGCCTGGGCAAGACGGTGCACGATCCGGCGGGCCTCATGTCGCTGCTCAACAACGAGATTGCCGAAACGGCCAGTCACGGGATGTTCGTCACCATGGCGGCGGGCGTATTCGACGCGGTGAGCGGACAAATCGTATTCGCCAATGCCGGACATCAACCGCCGCTCTTTCGCAGCCGGGCGGGTATCTATCGCGAACTTGAAGAGTCCTCGCCGCCGCTGGGCATCCTGCCCGGCATGGAGTACACGACGCAGTCCCTGATGCTTGATGGCGGACGGCTTTATCTCTTTACGGATGGCGTGACCGAGGGCTGGGCGAGCGACGGCAGCATGCTTGAGCTTTTTGGCCTGAAGGCCCTGCTCGACAAGCATTCGCTTCTGCCGCCTGCCGATCAGTTGGCGGGTGTAGCCGAAGCGCTGGTCCGCCCCGGCGTGCGTCTGCACGACGACCTGACCCTGCTGGTGATCGGCTGATGAAGACGCTGCTCGATCAGACTTTCCGTGCGACGAGCGATATTCTGTCGGAGCTGCGGGCGACGCTGCGTGAGGCCTGCCAGCGTGCCGGTTGTGGTGAGGAATGCAACGAGCAGGTGGTGCTGGCGATCAACGAGGCGTGCATGAATATCATCCAGCACGGCTACGCTTTTGCCGACGGCCAGTATTTTTCGTTGCGCTTGTCCGTTGATGACGCTGTGTTGGTCGTGCATTTGCTGGATAATGGCCTGCCGGCGAGCGATGCGGATTTGCGCCCCAGGGCTCTCGATGAACTGCGTCCCGGAGGTCTCGGTGTGCGCTTCATGCGTGAATTGATGGATGGCGTGGCCTACCAACCGGCGCCCGAAGGATTTACCAACTGCCTGCAACTGAGCAAGCGGATTTATTGAAGGAAGCCCAGTGGATATTCAGATCGAAGACCGCTTGCCGTTCAAGCTGGTGCGCCTTTCCGGCGATGTTGACCTGCATTCATCGCCGCGGGCGCGCGAGGCCATTCTCAATGCCCTCAAGCTTAAAATGCCGCTACTCGTCGAACTCTCGGCAGTCAGCTACATGGACAGTTCCGGCGTGGCCAGTCTGGTCGAAGGCTATCAGACGGCGAGAAAGCAGGGTCTGGAATTCGGCTTGGTGGCCGTGGCGCAATCGGCGATGAATGTTCTCAAGCTGGCGCGGCTGGACAAGGTCTTCCCGATTTATGACTCGCTCGATGAAATCATTTAACTCAACCCCTTGAACACGCTTTTATCCTTCGTCGCGCAAGTCGGCCAGCGCAGCCTGCAATCGGTCAGGGAGATCGGCTATCACGCCGCCCTGCTGGCCGAGGCGTGCTACTGGCTGTTGTTCGGGCGCTGGCGCCGTCAGCCGGTACGCCTGGGCGCGATCTTCAGGGAGGCCGTCGGCGTTGGCGTCAATGCCATTCCCATCGTTGCGCTGGCTTCTTTCGCTACCGGCATGATGCTGGCCATACAAGGCATCTACACCTTGCGCACCTTCGGCGCGGAGGGACAGGTGGTGCTCGGTATTTCGCTGTCGGTAACGCGCGAGTTCGCGCCGCTGATTACCGGGATCTTCGTCGCCGGGCGTTCCGGTTCGGCCATTGCCGCGCGCATCGGCACCATGCAGATTTCGCAGGAAATCGATGCGCTGCGCGTGATCGGCATCAATCCGGTGCGTTATCTGGTAGCGCCATTATTGGCCGCCATGCTGCTGACCCTGCCGGCGCTGACCGTCATGTCCGACCTGATCGCGCTGTTCGGCGGAGCCCTGTATTGCGCGGGTGAGCTGAGCCTGCCGATAGGCATTTTTTTCGCCCGGACTTTCGAAGTGCTGGTTGCCCAGGATGTGATTCACGGCGTGCTCAAGAGTCTCATCTTCGCGGTGATCATCACCCTGATCGGCTCGGCCAACGGTTTCAATGTGACTGCCGGTGCCGAAGGCGTGGGGCGGGCGACGACGCGCGCCGTGGTGCTCGGCTGCATCGGCATCATCCTGGCCGACATGGTGTTCACTTTCCTGACGAGCCGGTAAGCTCATTCAACACAGAGCGCACAGAGACACAGAGAGCACGGAGAAAAACCTTGAGAAAAAGAAACAAAGATGTGAGAAGACTTATTATCGACAGAGGTTTCCAGAATTCATTCTCTGTGAGCTCCGTGCCTCCGTGTTCTCTGTGTTTAAAGCGACTCGTTTCTTAAATGCAAATTCCAGAACTCGCCATTGACGTCAGCCATCTGGTGACCCACTACGGGAGCCGGAAGATTCTCGACGACATCAGCTTTCAGGCCCGGCAGGGCGAGATCATGGTCATCATGGGCGGCAGCGGTTCGGGCAAGAGCACGCTGCTGCGCCATCTGCTCGGTCTGCATCAGCCGACCTCGGGCAGCATCAGGCTGCTCGGCAAGGATATCACCCAGCTCAACGCCGACCAGATGTACGACCTGCGTAAAAACATGGGCGTGGCCTTTCAGGGCGGTGCGCTGTTCAACTCGATGACCGTCGGAGAAAACGTCGAACTGCCGCTGCGCGAGCATGCCCGGCTCGACGAAAATACCATGCGCATCATGAGCCGCATGAAGCTGGAAGTGGTCAATCTGGCCGGTTTCGAAAACCTGATGCCTGCCGAGCTGTCGGGTGGGATGATCAAACGTGCTGCACTGGCGCGCGCCATCGTCATGGACCCGCGCCTGCTGTTCTTTGACGAGCCTTCGGCCGGTCTGGATCCGGTCGTTTCGGCAGAGCTCGACGAATTGATCCTGATTTTGCGCGATGCGATGAACATGACGATTGTGGTGGTCACGCACGAGCTGGAGAGCGCCTTCAAGATCGCCGATCGCATCACCGTGCTCGATCAGGGGCGCATCCTGATGTCGGATACGGTCACCGCCGTGCGTGCCAGCGACAACCCGCGTATTCAGTCGCTGCTCAACCGCACGCCGAGAAACGAAGCTATCAACCCCGACGAATATATGGAACGCCTGACCCGGGAGATTTTCTGATGACTGGTGAAACAAGCGAAAATAGGTCCTTGCCGTCTTTGAGCATGAGGTTTTCAGGATGAGAATCAGATGAAACGCGATAACGTCAATTACCTGCTGGTCGGCAGTTTCGTGCTGCTGATGGCCGCAGTACTGTTCTACGCGCTGTACCGGATTACCGGGCACAGTGCCAAAGGGGATATCTACTTTACCCACTTCGCCAACGTGGCCGGCATCAAGGAGGGGACGGTGGTGACCTACGAGGGTTTCGAGGTGGGCAACGTTTCCGGGGTCGAGCCGGTGGCGCGCGACAACCGCACCATGTTCCGCATTACGCTCAACCTGAGAAAACCGCTGAAGATTCCGGTCGACAGCCGCGCCGTGATTGCCACCCCGGGGCTGCTCAGTGCGCCGCTGGTTGAAATCAGGGAGGGCGGCCGGCGTGAGGTGCTGCCGGCCGGTGGAGACATTGCCGGAGGCAGCAACGTCAATCTCATGGATTCGGTGGCGGCGCTGGCTTCCGAACTCGGCAGGATCACCGAAACGAGCATCAAGCCGATGCTCGCGCAGATCAGCCTGAACGTCACCCCGGCAATGGCCGACATGCGTTCGACACTGGAGCGCATCAACCGCACAGCGGGACGTGTCGATGCCCTGTTCAGCGAGGACAACGTGAATCACTGGAACCGTCTGCTCAGGAATGCGGATGGTACTTCGGCCAATGCGCTCAAGCTGTCTGAGGATATTGCCGTGGTGCGTGCCGAAATCGAAGGTCTGGTCAGGGATTCGCGCCAGATCGTCAATAGCGGCGGCAAGGATATGAAGGAATCGCTGCGCCGCGTCGATGCGACGCTCTATCAGCTTGAATCGGCCGGGCGCAACCTGAACGAATTCAGTCGTACCATTCGCGACAATCCGGCGGCGCTGATCCAGAGCCGGCCGTCAACGGACGCCGCAGGAGTATTGCCATGAACCGAATGACTCTTTTTTTCTTCGGCCTTTGCCTGCTGCTTGCCGGCTGCGGCAGTATTCCGCCGACGCCCACCGACAACTTCTATCGCCTGCAGCCCGTGCCCCTTCCCGCTACGCGCACGGCGTTCTCTGGCGGGATTACCGTGCAGCCCTTGCGCGCCGACAGCCTGTATTCGGAGCGCCCTATCGTTTATAGCGAAGCCAGCAGCCTGCGCCAGTTGCGCCAGTATCATTATCATCTTTGGCTTTATCCTCCGGCCCAACTGGTGCAGGGACACCTCGCGGCCAGTCTCGGTAACGCGCCGGGTCTTGCCGGAAGCAAGCTTTTGGCGAATGTAATCGAAGGACGCATTGTCAGCTTTGAGCGCGTTGTGTCCGGCAAGAACAGCAAGGCCGTCGCGTCGCTGGAGCTGCACTTGCTGGTCGATGGGAAGTCAAAGGTGAACAAGACCTATCTGGCAGAGCAGTCAGCCAGCGACGATTCGCTGGGGGCTTTTGCCATGGCGATGGAACAGGCTCTGGGCAGAATCTATACGGAGTTTCTGGCCGATGCGGCGCACGGCCGGTAATTCTCATTTTCAAACCGGATTTCATTTTTCAGTGAACAATAAAAAAATTCAGGGCATCTTTTTCTTTTTGACGGCGCTCTTGCTCTTCGCCGTATCCGATGCCACCGCGAAGTATATGACGGCCTTTTTTGCCATTCCCTTGCTGGCCTGGGCGCGCTACCTTACCCACCTTCTGTTCATGCTCGTCGCCACGGCGCCGGGCATGGGGCGCGAGATTGTCCAGACGAGGAAACCCTGGCTGATGATCTTTCGCGCGCTCACCCAGGTCAGCAGCACGCTATTCGTTTTGCTGGCTTTCCGGGTACTGCCGCTCGCCGAAACGACGGCCATCGTTTTCATTACGCCGCTGCTGGTGGCGCTATTGGCCGGACCTCTGCTCGGGGAGAAATTGCAGATAAAACACTGGCTGGCAACGCTGGCGGGGTTTTGTGGCGTTCTGCTCATCGTCAGGCCGGGTGGGGCCATGGAGGGTCTGGGTGTTTTCTATGCGTTCTGTTCGGCCCTCAGCTACGCCGCTTATCAAATTCTTACGCGCAAGCTCTCAGCGACCGAACCGCCGATGCGACAGCTCTTTTACATTGCACTTGTGGGTACGGTCGTCATGTCCTGCCTCTTGCCGTTTTTCTGGACAGGACTAATCCCTTCGCCAAGCCAGGCCTTGCTCATCCTCTCGCTCGGGTTCTACGGCGGGACCGGACATTTCCTGCTGATCCACGCCTTCCACGAGGCGCCAGCCTCCAGTCTGTCACCGATGCTCTATGTTCAGCTCATCTGGGCCATGCTGCTCGGCTGGATCGTTTTCGGTCATCTGCCGGATCTGTTATCCGTTATCGGCATGTTGGTCATCGGCGCCTCGGGCCTGAGCCTGGCCTTGCGCTGGCCGCGATTGCGGGCGTGACGTGCTGTCGTGTTTTACCCGGAAACCATAATATGGCAGACGATGCGTAACTTGCTCATTCTTGTTTTCGTGTTCGTTGCCGGGATTTCCAGTGCGGCGCCTCCGCCTCCGGTTCGGGCCTCCGTAGAGATCGTCAGCGCCGAATTCGGTACCTTCGACGCCAGCAATCCGCAGGAAATGGTTTTCGAGCCCACGCTTGTCGTTCCTCACCGGCAGGGGCAACGCTATGGCTGGGTGATCGAGGTACGCACGACCCAACGCGCCTTGAGCATTGCTGAAGAATACCTGCTGCCCAGCCCGGCCACGGCCGGCAAAGCACCGGATTCATCGGGGGCAACTCTGGATCTTCCGCAACAGCGGCGCAACCAGGTCAGCCAGAGGCAACTGGTCCCGGTGGACGGAAAAATCTACGGCGAATGGGCAGTCGGACCCGGCGAACCGGCCGGCCACCGGCATCTTCAGGTACTGGTCGAAGGCCAGGTGGCGGCCAGTTTCGAGTTCGACGTGAAATAAGTCTGCTTCAGCGGGTCGTACCCATGGGGACGACGTCTGAAGCGTGTTTCTTGGCCTGTTTGGCCGCTTTCTTTTCCTTGGGAGTCTTGGCCGGTTGTTTCTTTGTTTCCTTGCTGGTTTCCTTTGCTTTGCCCATGGTCATGCTCCTCGTGATTGCCAGCATAATGCCGGTGAAGTTTTAGTTTAATCCGATCAGCGGTGAGAAGCCAGATACCGGCGTCAGAAAGCCCATCCGTTTCCGAAAACAGGCACAAAAAACGGGATCCGAAGATCCCGTTACGAAAGTGTTTCACCTCTGCCCTAATAAACCGGAGCGCCCTTGAGCAGAGACGGGATCCACAGGGAGAACCAGGGGAAGTAGGTGACCACGGCCATCACGGCAAAGAGGGCGCCGTAGAAGGGCAGAATGCTCTTCATCACCTGCTCGATCGAAATCCCCCCGATGGCACAACCGACGAACTGCGTCGTGCCGACCGGCGGCGTATTCAGACCCAGCGCACAGTTGAGCAGCATGACCATGCCGAACTGCACCGGCCCCATGCCCATCTGGATGGCCAGCGGCAGGAACAGCGGCGTACAGATCAGGATCGTCGCCGCCATGTCCATGAAGGTGCCGAGCAGAAACAGGATAATGTTGATCAGAAAGAACATGATGTACGGATTGTTGGTCGCCGACAGCATCAGCTCGGCCGTCTTGTCCGGAATCTCCAGAATGGCCATGATGTACTGGAACATCGTCGACACCCCGATCAGCAGCAGAATGACCCCCGTCGTCTTGGCCGCCTTGGCCGCCGCTTTCATCAGCCTGGCCCAGGTCATCGTGCGGTAGCCGACGAAGGTCAGGAGCAGCGTGTAGGTCACGGCGATGCCGGCCGCTTCGGTAGCCGTGGTGATCCCGGCGATGATGCAGCCGAGGATGATGACAATCACGAACATGCCCGGAATCGCGGCAATGAACGAAGTGAAGACGGCAGTCCAGCCGGCAAACGGGTCAAGCGTCGTTGACGGCGTGCCATCGGGACGGCGGGGATAGCCTTCCTTGCGGGCCACCCAGAACGCGGCAAAGAGCATGCAGGTCATCAGCACGATGACCGGCAGCAGCCCGGCAAACATCAGTTCGCCGATCGACACGCCCTTGATCATGACGTTATGCCCGAGCAGCATGCCGCCGCTGCTCGAGGCGGCAAAGGCGTAGATGATCAGATTGTGCGAGGTCGGCATCAGGGCCCCGGCCAGAGAGGCATGGGTCGTGACCGCGTTTCATGATCGGGATCATCACTCCGCCCATGGCCGAGACGTCGGCCACCGGCGAGCCGGAGACACCGCCGAAGATGGTGCAGGCGACGACGTTGGCCATGCCTAGGCCGCCGCGCAAGTGCCCGACCAGATTGCGGGCAAAGCTGACAATCTTGTCGGCGACGCCGCCGTGCAGCATCAGTTCGCCGGAGAAGATGAAGAACGGGATGGCCAGGAAGGAGAACACGTTCATTCCGGAAATCATGTTCTGGAACGCCAGTTCGAGCGGGAAGCCTTCCGTCCAGTAGGTGGCCAGACAGCTCAGCGCGATCGAGAAGGCGACCGGGATGCCGAGCAGCAGGA
>JFJP01005908.1_pt1 | contig 26404 bp, 30 predicted proteins | sample 431651 | NCBI WGS metagenome assembly JFJP01 (sample SAMN02602958, study PRJNA72255) | Microbial mat metagenome, whole genome shotgun sequencing project. | biome: fresh water; feature: sink hole; material: water; isolation source: purple microbial (photo- and chemosynthetic) mats found in...
TGCCCGCCAAACTGACCGTCATTGAAGAGCGCAGTGTCGGCGCCGACCTTGGCAGCGACGTCATCCAGAAGGGCGTCTACGCCGGAATCGCCGCATTCGTGCTGGTCTTCTTTTTCATGTTCGTGCTTTACGGCGGCTGGGGACTGGTCGCCAACGTCGCCCTGGCGCTGAATGTCATCCTCACGGTTGCGGGCATGAGCCTGCTCGGTGCCACTCTCACGCTGCCGGGTATCGCAGGCATCGTGCTGGGGATCGGTCTGGCGGTGGATGCGAACGTGCTGATCAACGAGCGCATCCGGGAAGAGACGCTCAAGGGCAAGTCCGCGCTACTTGCCATTGACGCGGGTTTTCGGCGCGCCTACGCCACCGTGATGGACAGCAACCTGACCGCACTGATTGCCACGCTGCTGTTGTTCTGGTTCGGCTCGGGGCCTGTGCGTGGCTTTGCCATCACGATGGCACTGGGGATTGTGATTTCGATGTTCACCGCGGTATCGGTGGTCAAGGTGATGATGTTGTCGGTGGCGCGCAGACGTCGTCTGAAGACCATCCAGATCAAGCCCCTGTTCGGATTCCGCCCGGTGCCCGACGGCACGCAGTTCAAATTCATGAGGGCCCGCTTCGTTGGCATGGGCGTGTCGGCGCTGCTGGTGCTGGGCAGCGTCGCGCTGCTGTTCAAACCCGGGCTGAACTTCGGCATCGACTTCCGTGGCGGCATCCAGATGGAAATTGCTGCGAGTGCACCCGACGACCTGACACGCTACCGGACCCAGCTTGACGGCCTGGGGCTAGGAGAGGTGTCGCTGCAGACCATGGGCGACGAAGGCCGTCTGCTCGTGCGGGTGGAGCGGCAACCTGGCGGCGAGACGCAGCAGACGGCCGCTGTCGAGCAGCTCAAGGCAGCAGTGCTGGAGGTCGACCCAAAAGCCAGCTTCGAGCGCACGGAAGTGGTGGGCCCGAAGGTCAGCGGGGAATTGGCTCTGGCGGGCGTGAGCGCCGTGATTTTGGCGACCCTTGCGATGCTGGTTTACATCTGGGTGCGTTTTGAGTGGCCCTTTGCTGTGGGGGCCATCCTGACGCTGGCACTCGACGTCATGCTTACATTGGGCATTTTTGCTTTGACCGGACTTGACTTCAGTTTGACCGCCATCGCTGCCCTGCTGACGTTGGTGGGCTATTCGGTGAATGACAAGGTGGTGGTGTATGACCGCATGCGCGAGAACCTGCGAAGCCTGCGCAAGCGGCCGCTGCGCGAGGTGATTGACCTGTCGATCAACCAGACACTGACGCGCAGTCTCTACACCTCGGTCACCGCCTTTCTGGCGGTGCTGCCGTTGGCGGTGTGGGGTGGCTCTGCAGTGGCAAGCTTCGCGGTGCCCATGGCCTTTGGCATTGCAATTGCGGCAGCCTCATCTGTGTTCATTGCAGCGCCCATCCTGTTGTTCCTGGGTGACTGGCGGGGAAAGCGTGGCATCACCATGTTTGCCCCGAACGCTGATGATGAGTTGACCGAAGACTCTCGCCGAGTTACCGCTGCCAAGCCTGTGTGAGCGGGCGTTACCGCATGTCCTGCGTCTGAGGCCCCACCGGGGCCCCCAAACGCAGCGACAGGCGCTGCCCCAGCGCCTTCAGCGTTTGCGCCTGCTGACCTTGCGGGTCGAGGTTGAGCAGTGCGGTGGGGCCCATGGCCGCGATGGCCAGGGCCAGGCGGCCGAAGCCGTCGAACACCGGCACGGCCATGGCGCTGATGCCTGAAATCAGCTCTTGGTTTACCTGGCTCAGGCCCAGCTCGCGTATGCGGGTCAGCTCGGCTTCAAACTGCAGGTCGCCCCAGGCGTCGGGCTCGCCTTGGGCCACCAGGGCTTCCTTGATCTGGGCGGCGGGCAGGTAAGCGGCAAACACCTTGCCCGTGCCCGTGTGCCGCAGTGACGCGGGTATGCCGTGGCGCATGCTGACGTTCACGGCGCGTGGACCTTCTTCCACCCGCACGATGATGGGCCCGGCGCTGCCCCACACGGCGGCCGACACGGTGCAGTCCATGGCCTGCGCCAGGGCGGGCAGCTCGGCAATGGTGAGGCGCACAGGGTCTACCTGCTGCAGGCTGATGAGGCCCAACTGAACCGCCAGCTGCCCCAGGCCATAGTGCCCGCTGACGGGGTCTTGTTCGATCAGGCCCAGCTTGCCAAAACTCACCAGGTAGGGGTGCGCTTTGGCCGGGGTCATGTCGGCATCGCGGGCCAAGTCTTTCAGTGCCATGCGCCTGCCCGAGCGCGCCAGTGCCTTCAGCAACTGGCCGCCCACTTCCACACTCTGGATGCCGCGCGAGGTGCGGCCAGGGGCTTCTGTCGAAGAACTCTCGTCTGTGTTAGGGTAATCGGAAGTCATGGGTTGGTTTTTGTCACGGCCTGCAGCTGAACCACCAAAGTGGGCAACGCTTGTTGCACGGTGTCCCACACCGTGTCCATGTTGATTTCGTAGTAGCCATGGGCAATCCGGTTGCGCATGCCTTTCATACTGCGCCAAGGCACACCCGGGTTCGCATCTGCGAACTCTGAGAAATTGGCCAGCACCTTGGTGGCTTCTTCACCCATCAAAATCAGGTTCAGCACCACCGCCTGTTGGGTGCGTTTGTCTTCCATGAAGTCGGGCTTTTCATAGCCCTCCACGTATGCCAATACCTGCTGAGCAGCTTCCAGCATGCGTTCCAAGTGGTCGGGCAATCGATTGAATGTCACAGCGGTTGGGCTTGCAAAAGCACTTGCTGCCGGAACTTGATCGGCAAGTCACCAGGAGTCAGCAGATCGACCCGCAGCCCCAGCATGTCCTCCAGCTCTATCTGCAAGCCTCCCAAATCGAACAGTGTGGTGCCAGGCAACGGGTCCACCAGCAAATCCAGGTCGCTGTTGTCGGTGTCCTGTCCGTGCAGCACAGAGCCAAACACCCGGGGGTTGGTGGTGCGAAAGCGCACCGTGGCTGCCAGGATTGCGGCGCGGTGGCTCTGCAGCGCTTCAGAAGGTTTCATCGACTCTCCGGGTTCAGTTGATCGCCGAGCATGGTACCGGTGCAAGTTTCACAGCGGGTATATGAGCCTGTGTCAACCATTTTTGCCTCTGCCAAATTTGAGCCCCAGCAGGCGTTTCAAAATCTCGTCGTCTGGCATGTCAGGGGTGTAGTCGGCTCAACCGTAGGCTGTGGGCGTCTTGCGCTTCTGCGCGAGAATGGGCTTTGGCGGTAACGATAGCAGTCTACGCAATACCGTCAAGCGTTAGAGGCATTTTTTGATCTTATATTCAGTACTGATTGGCGATCATGTCGGGGCCTGTGCTGCCAGCGCTGCCGCTGCGCGGGTTTGCCAGCCTTTGCCACTGGCTCGCCAGCGGGCCAGCACGTCGGGGTCAAGCCGCAAAGTCACAGGCTGCTTGTGCACCGTTTGCACAGGTCTGCCACTGGAACGGCGGGCCACAATTTCTTCCGGCGTGTTCAAACGACCTTCACCACGCAGGCCCTGGTCAATCGACCGCAGCAGTGCCTCCTCAAACTCGCGCATTTCAGCGTCTGGGTGGGGTTTGAATGTGGTTTCAGACATCGAATTTCTCCTTGATTTTCAACAGCACCTCTGGGCGGATGTTGTCAAACTTTGCCTTTGCGTACACAAGCAACAAAATCACTTCGCCGCTGGCCAGGCGGTTGAAACAGATCACCCTCGCGCCGCCTCGCTTGCCCATGCCGTGACGCGCCCAGCGCACTTTGCGCAAACTGCCCGCGCCAGGAACCACGTCACCCGCCAAGGGGTTTTGACTGATGAAATTTATCCACGGTCTGCCTGCGCCAAATTCAGCGCCAGCAGGCGTTTCAAAACCTCGTCGTCTGGCATGCCAGGGGTGTAGTCGGCCCAGCCATAGGCTGCTGCGACTGCCGCGTCCAGCACGGCGTGCGCCTGCGCCAGCCAGGCGGGGCGCAGGTTGTAGAGTTTGGTGAGGGTGCGCTCGGCCAGTTGCTTCTCGAACCCGGGGCGGGGCAGGGTGCGGTCGGGGTAGGGGCTGGCGGTCAGCCCCAACGGCACCACTTCGGGCACCTTCACTGTCCACTCGGGCGGGTTCAGCCAGGCTTCGCGCAGAGTGTTCAGGCGCTGGGCGGCTTGGGCTATTGAGCGGGCATGTGATCTGACGTTGATGATAGCTGTCGGTGCAATACCATCAAGCGCTGGAGGCACTTTTGGTTCATAATTTTTAGGCAAATCGGCGGGGATGAGCGCCCCGCCTTCCACGGCCTCGGTGCGCTGGTGGGCGGTGTCGGCAGGCGACAGGCCGGGCGGGAAGGGGAAGGTTTCGAAGCAGGTGGTGGGGGTGTAGCGGGGATCGTTGCCCACGCCGAGCGATGTGCCTTTGCGCAGTGACCACAGTTCGTGAAAGCGGCTGTGCAGGATGCCGAAGGTGGTGTCGTCGGCTCGGGTGATGGTGATGAGCGCTTGGTCGGGTGATGTGGTGACGGGCAGCCACACAAAAAACCGGTGTTTGGAGTGCGCGACGGTGGCGATGAAGCGCGGCAGTTTTTCCAGTGCCTGCCGCAAGCCGGGTCGAGCCTCTGCAAAGCGCCACCAATACTTGCGGTAGGAATCGCGGTTGTTTTTGAGCCTTTCTGGCTTGACATGCTGTTGCGCGTAAGCAAACGGCTGCTCATACAAAGCAGCGTCTGATTCGGGCATCTGAATGCCAAAGTCAATGATCCATTGGTGCTGTGGGCCACGGCTCAGTTCAAAACCGTTGGCCCATGGTTTGAGCACATCGCTGTTGGGGCGACCATTGGGGTTGGGTTGCAACAGCCAATGCCTGGCCAATTCGGCGTCGATTTCAAATTTCGCTTTTTTGGATGCACCTTGGTAACTGGCCGCAGCGTTTGCCGCCAGCGACTGGGCTTTGCCCAGGTTCAGTGAATCGCCCGCCTCTTGCGGGGCCGTGAGGTCGGCATAAATTTGCGGCACAGCAACCCCATTCAATGTTGGGCTGCACGTAACCGCAGAGCCAAAGCCGACAATCGACACCCGCACCGCCGCGCCATTGTTCACCCAAGGTTCATCGCTCCAGGCATTGAAGATGCGACTGCGTTCGGTGATGGCCTCCAGCACTTTGCGGTTGTTGCCACCCCGGATGGAGTTGGTGGAAACCAAACCGGCGGCGGTTAGGTTCCCCGCCTCCATTTGCCGTAGGGCTTTGTGAAACCAGTAGCAAACCAAGTCGGCGCTGCCGGGCACGGCGGGGGCAAAGGTTGCGTCAAGCGCGTTGGCATAAGCAGCGCCCAGCTCCCCGCGCTTTTTGCTGCCCCCCAAAAACGGCGGGTTACCCACCACCACATCGGCGGCGGGCCAGTCGGCCTCGTTGGCCGCGTCACCGTTCCACGTCAGCAAGGCTGTGGTCCAGGGTATCCAGCACGGGGTTGGTTTTGAATTCATAGCCGTGGTCTATGCGCCATTGCAGCTCGCCAATCCACACCGTGACCCGCGCCAGCTCGGCGGCGTATTCGTTCAGTTCAATGCCCAGCACGTTGTGCGGGCCGGTGACCAAATCGGTTTGCCGGTCCAGCCCCAGGTCGGCGGCTTGCAGGTGGCTGTGGTGTTCGATGTCTTTCAGGCATTTGAGGGCCAGGTACAAGAAGTTGCCGCTGCCGCAGGCCGGGTCCAGCGCACGGTAGGCGGCCAGTTCTTGCAGCCAGCCAATGAAGCGGGCGCTGGCTTCACGGTGGTGTTTGTCGTTTTTCTTGATACTTTTGGCCTGCAGCGCTTGTATATCAAGCGACACCAGCTCCCATTTTGAAAGCAAGGGCTGCCGAATGACGGGCCCGATGATGCGTTCGATGGTGGCGGGGTCGGTGTAGTGCGCGCCCAGTTGGCTGCGCTTGGTGGGGTCGAGCCCACGCTCGAACAGGGTGCCGAAGATGCTGGGGTCGATGGCGCTCCAGTTCAGCGCGGCGGCTTCGCGCAGGGGTTTCAGGTCGGTGGTGGTGAGTGGGGGCACGTCCACCGTTTTGAACAGCCCGCCGTTGAACCACGGGATGTCGTCCACGCCAAACAGGCCGCCGCTGCGCATGGTGCCAAACAGCTGGGCCAGCCCCTGGCTGAGGCGCTCGGCGCTGGCGTGTTGGTTGGCCAGCAGGCGCTCGAACATGCGGCTGGGCAGCAGCCCCACGTCTTCGGCAAAGAAGCTGAACACGCATTGCGTGAGGAAGTGCGACACCTTTTCGGGTGCTTGCCCGCGCTGGCGCAGGCTGTCGGCCAGTTGGGCGAAGCTTTGGGCGGCGGCTTCGGTGATGTCGCGGCTGGTTTGCTTCGGCTTGAAGCTTTGCGGTGCGGTCCAGATGCGACGCAGCAAAGCAAGCTTTTCGGGTTGGTCCAGCTCGTACAGGCCCACGGTGTGGGTTTCGCTGGGGTGGCCGGTGAACTGGGTGTGCACGCGGATGGTGAGGCGGTCGCTCACCACCAATATGGGCGGGTTGGCCAGGGCCAGGCTGTAGGTAAGCAGTTGCTTCAGCGCCGAATCGAGGTTTTTGCCGGGGGCCTTGTTTTCCCAGGCAAAGCTGCCACGCATCACCACGTCGGCATAGCCTGTTTTGCCACCGATGACCTGGCTTTTTTCTTCAAACAGATAGCCTTCGTGCGTGCCGGGTTTGGGCACGCCCAGCAGCTCGCACAAATCCAGAAAGTGGCTTTGTGCGCCTTGCTCTTCGTTCAGGGCAAAGGCGGGGCCGGGTACGCCATCAGGCGCGCCCCATTTGGCGATGAAGGTTTGTGGGGTCATGCAGGCCTCCCTGGCCGGGTTTTGTTGTCAGTCGTCGTAATGAAACCGGCAGGCAATCACCACCAGTTCGGTATCGGTGGCGCGATAGACCAAGCGGTGTGCACCGTCGATGCGGCGTGACCAGTAGCCCGCCAGGTTGCCCACCAGCGGTTCGGGCTTGCCCAGCCCGGCAAAGGGCTCGCGCGCCGCAGCTTCAATCAGGGTGTTGATGCGTTTGAGGGTTTTGCGGTCTTGGCTTTGCCACCATACGTAGGCATCCCAAGCGTCTGGCACGAACCGGATGTCACGGCCCATGCATCAGGCTTTCAGCAAATCACGCCGCACGGCTTCACCCGCTTTGTCTTGTGCAATGGCGCTGGCCAGTGCCCGTGCGTTGGCGGGGGTGGACACCAGGTGCAGGGTTTCCATCAGGCTTTGGTAGTGGTCCAGTGACATCACCACGGCGTCGCCCCCGCTGCGGCGGCTGATGATGGTCACGTCGGCATCGTTGTTCACGTTATCGATCACGGTTTTGAGCGAGCTGCGGGCTTCAGAGTAGGTCACCACGTTCATGATTGCTGGCCTCAGTTGTACAAAATGTGGTGCAATTTTAGACTGTCGGCAGCCGTGCTGAGTTTGTCTTCAGGGTTTACCCTTAACAAATTCGTTTGACTAAAACGAACACCATTTGCACAATCGCATGACTTTAATCAAACGCGTTAGTCATAAACAAATTTAGGGCCCCCATGAGCAGCACCAAAACCTTTGCCTCCGCCGCCGACCTTGAAGTGAAGAAGGTGAGTTTCGACAAGCTGTCGGACCACGCCTACGCCTACACAGCCGAAGGTGACCCCAACACCGGCATCATCATTGGCGACGACGCGGTGATGGTGATTGACACGCAGGCCACACCGGTCATGGCGCAAGACGTCATCCGCCGCATCCGCGAGGTGACTGACAAGCCCATCAAGTACGTGCTGCTCAGCCATTACCACGCGGTGCGCGTGCTGGGTGCCACGGCTTACAACCCCGAACACATCATTGCCAGCCAGGACACACACGACCTGATCGTGGAGCGTGGCGAGTTCGACAAGGCCAGCGAAATTGGCCGCTTCCCCCGCCTGTTCCAGAACGTGGAGAGCGTGCCCCCCGGCCTGACCTGGCCCACCATCACCTTCACCGGCAAGATGACCATTTGGCTGGGCAAGTTGGAAGTGCAAATTCTGCAACTGGGCCGTGGCCACACCAAGGGCGACACCGTGGCCTGGTTGCCGCAGGAAAAAATTCTGTTCAGCGGCGACCTGGTGGAGTTCGACGCCACCCCTTATGCGGGCGATGCGTATTTCAAAGACTGGCCACAGACGCTGGATAACATTGCCGCGCTCAAGCCTGAAAAACTGGTGCCCGGCCGAGGCGCCGCGCTGCAAACGCCTGAGCAGGTGCAAGCTGGGCTGGCCGGCACGCGCGCATTCATTTCTGACCTGTACACCAACGTCAAGGCCGGGGCAGAGCAGGGCGAAGACCTGCGCAAGGTGTACGAGCGCACCTTTGCAGCCATGCAACCGAAGTACGGCAACTGGGTCATCTTCAACCACTGCATGCCCTTCGACGTGACCCGCGCTTACGACGAAGCCACGCAATTCCCCGACCCCCGCATCTGGACGGCCGAGCGCGACGTGGCCATGTGGCAAGCACTGGAGGGCTGAACCATGAAACTCGACCGTATTCACCATGTTGCCTACCGCTGCAAAGACGCCAAACAAACCGTGGAGTGGTACGTCAAGCACCTGAACATGGACTTTGTGCTGGCCATTGCCGAAAACCAGGTGCCCTCCACCAAAGCGCCCGACCCTTACATGCACGTGTTCCTGGACGCAGGGCAGGGCAACGTGCTGGCGTTTTTCGAGCTGCCCGCAGCACCCGAGATGGGCCGCGACGACAACACCCCCGCCTGGGTGCAACACATTGCCTTCAAGGTGGACAGCATGGCCACGCTCGAAGCCACCAAGGCCAGCTTGCAAGCCGCAGGCATTGAGGTGATTGGCCCGACAGACCACACCATTTTCAAAAGCATTTACTTCTTCGACCCCAACGGCCACCGCCTGGAGTTGTGCGCCGACGTGGGCACCCCCGAGATGTACCGCAAGCTCGACGAGGTGAAGTGGGACATGCTCAACGAGTGGGCCCAAACCAAAAAAGCGCCGCACCACGCCGCGTGGATGCACGAGCGCGAGTTCAACCCCGCCACAGCTGCCTGAACACAAGCTCTCATGCTCAACACATACACCTACCCCGAGTTCGACTACGTCCAGAGCCCCGAGCAGGCGGCGGGCACCGTCAAGCGCCATCCGGTGGTCATCATTGGCGCGGGCCCCATTGGCATGACGCAGGCGCTGGACCTGGCGTCGCGCGGCGTAGCCAGCGTGGTGCTGGACGACAACAACACCGTCAGCATCGGTTCGCGTGCGGTGTGCTACGCCAAGCGGCCACTGGAGATCTGGGACCGCCTCGGCCTGGGCGAGGGGTATGCCCAGCGCGGCATCCAGTGGAAAGTGGGCAAAGTGTTTTTCCGCAACGACCTGGCCTACCAGTTCGACCTGCTGCCCGAAGAGCACCAACCTCCAGCAGTACTACCTGGAAGAAGAATTGGTCAAAGCCTGCGACGCCAGCCCGCTGGTGGACTTGCGCTGGAAACACAAGCTGCTGAGCCTGGAGCAAACGTCGGGCACTGGCGATGACGTCGCCACGCTGACCGTGGAAACGCCTGACGGCGTGTTCAAGCTGCAGGCCGACTGGGTCATTGCCGCCGACGGCGCCAACAGCGACACCCGGCGCATGGTGGGTGCAGACTTCACCGGGCACTTTTTTCAGGACCGCTTCCTGATTGCGGATGTGGTCATCAGCAAAACCGAATTTCCCACCGAGCGCTGGTTCTGGTTTGACCCGCCGTTTCACCGCAACCAGAGCGTGTTGCTGCACAAAGAGTGCGACAACGTCTGGCGCATCGACTTCCAGCTGGGGTGGGATGCCGACCCGGTGGAAGAGAAAAAGCCCGAAAAGGTGATTCCCCGCATCCAGGCCATGCTGGGCCCCGATGTGGAATTTGAGCTGGAGTGGGTGTCCGTGTACCAGTTTGCCTGCCGACGGGTGGACAACCTGCGCCACGGGCGGGTGCTGTTCACGGGCGACGCAGCGCACCAGGTGTCGCCTTTTGGCGCGCGCGGTGCCAACACCGGTGTGCAGGACTGCGACAACCTGGCCTGGAAACTGGCTGCCGTGCTCAAAGGTGACGCCCCGTTGGCGCTGCTCGACACCTACCACGAAGAGCGCGCCTGGGCCGCAGACGACAACCTGCTGAACTCCACCCGCTCCACCGATTTCATTACGCCCAAAAGCCGCGCTTCGCTGCGCCTGCGCAATGCGGTGCTGGAGTTGGCGCGCACCGAGCCCTTTGCCCGCCCGCTGGTCAACAGCGGCAGGCTGTCCACCCCCACGCCCTATGTGCAGTCGTCGCTGAACACGCCCGACTCTGATGTGTTCTGCGGCCTGATGTCGCCCGGCACCAACTGCGCAGACGCGCCCGTCCAGTTCAGCGGCCCCAGTGGCACACACAACGGATGGTTGCTCAACCGCCTGGGCCAAGGGTTCACGTTGCTGAGTTTTGGCCCAGGCGCCCAGCCCGTGAGCGTGGGCAACGTCACCGCGCAGGTGCTGGAGGTAGGCAAAGACCTGACCGACGCACACGACGTGCTGGCCCAGCGCTACGATGCACGGCCCGGCACCGTGTACCTGATACGCCCCGACCAGCACGTGGCGGCCCGCTGGCGCGCCTTCGATGCCACCGCCGCCCAGGTCGCACTGAAACGCGCCCTGGCCCTGCACTGAACGGCCCCGGAGACCGCCATGCCCCTGAACAGACAACCCAACATCTCCACTCCCGACAGCTTTTACGAAGAGCTCATCAACGCCCAGCGAGACCTCAGCGACGACCAGGCCGACATGTGGCTGGCCAAGCTGGTGCTGGTGCTGGCCAACCACATTGGCGACCGCGCCGTGCTGGCCGAGGCCATTGCCCTGGCCCGCAGCAACACGCTGGCTGCCAGCCCCACAGAGGTGGCCGCATGAGGGAACTCAACCACACCCACAACCCGGCAGCCCGCAGTTGGGTAGGCAGCGCTCAGGCACCGGGCACCGACTTCCCCATCCAGAACCTTCCTTTTGGAATTTTCAAAGAAAAAGAGACTCCAGCTCTTGATTGGCGTGGTTGCGTAGCTATTGGAAACGAAGTGTGCGATCTGCGTGCACTCGCTGCCAGTGGCGTGCTGCAGGGCGCTGCCTTGCAAGCAGCGCAGGCCGCCAGCCAAAGCAGCCTGAATGCCTTGATGGCTTTAGGCCCCGCCGCATGGCGCGCGTTGCGCCATGCGCTGTTCGAGGTGCTGCTGTCCACGGCCCCTGCTGCCACACAAGCCGCTGTGAAACCCTGCCTGCTGGCGCAGGGCAGTTTGGACATGGGCTTGCCCGCCCGCATTGGCGACTACACCGACTTCTACACGTCCATCTATCACGCCACCAATGTGGGCAAGCTGTTTCGCCCCGACAACCCGCTGATGCCCAACTACACCTGGGTGCCCATCGGGTACCACGGCAGGGCGTCCAGCGTGCTGGTGTCGGGCCAGCCAGTGCGTCGGCCCAACGGACAGACTCTGCCACCCGGTGCCACCGAAGCGGCTGGACTGGGAAGTGGAGCTGGGCGTGTTCATGGGCACCAGCAATGCGTTGGGTGAGCCAGTGGCGCTGGACGACGCCGAGCAACACGTGTTTGGTGTGTGCCTGCTCAACGACTGGTCGGCCCGCGATATCCAGGCCTGGGAATACCAGCCACTGGGCCCGTTCCTGTCCAAGAACTTTGCCACCACCATTTCTCCGTGGGTGGTCACGCTTGAAGCCTTGGCACCTTACCGCACCGCCCTTGAGCGGCCCGATGGCAAAACCGACGACGTGGCCTACTTGCGCAGCGTGGCCAACAGCGCCACCGGCGCGCTGGACATTCAGTTGTCGATTGGCCTGACGTCACCCGCCATGCGCGAGGCCGGGTTGCCGGTGCACAACGTGTGCCACACCAGTTACCGCCACGCATACTGGACGCTGGCGCAAATGGTGGCCCACCACACGGTCAATGGTTGTAACCTTCAGCCCGGCGACCTGTTGGGCACCGGCACACTGTCAGGCCCCACTCTCGACCAGGCTGGTGCGCTGCTTGAACTCACACAGGGTGGCAAAGTCCCAGTGGCATTGCCGGGTGGCGAGAGCCGCACGTTCCTGGTCGATGGCGATGAAGTGACGATGCGCGGCTGGTGTGAGCGCACGGGTGCCGCACGCATCGGTTTCGGCACCTGTGTGGCCACCGTGCTGCCCGCCATGTCTGGCTGACATAGCTGATAGTCAGTCATACACCATTGCAACTTAAAGCCCTGGCCTGCACACTCAGCAGTCGTGGGCCGGGTGCGCCATGTGCGCAGAATAGTTCATGTTGCCTGTGATTTTGCCAGATGTGCAGGGTAAACCCCGGCACACCATGGGGTTGAAATAGGTAACATAGTGCATGTCCCGTGAATCCAACCTAGGAGACCTTTGATGAAACGTTTGCTCACACACACCGCCCTGGCCGCTGGCCTGTTGTGCACTGCCTGGGCCGCACAAGCCCAGACCGTGACGCTGAAAGTGCACCACTTTCTGAACGCGCAGACCATTCAGCACACCACCATGCTGAAAACCTGGTGCGACAACATCGCCAAAGACTCCAACAACCGCCTGAACTGCCAGATTTATCCCTCCATGCAGTTGGGTGGCACCCCCGCCCAGTTGTATGACCAGGCCCGTGATGGTGTGGCCGACGTGGTGTGGACTTTGCCCGGTTACACCGCTGGCCGTTTCCCCAAGATGGAAGTGTTTGAGTTGCCTTTCATGATGACCAACGCCGAGGCGACCAGCCGCGCGTCGTGGGACTATTTTGAAAAGCACGCCCAAGACGAGTTCAAGGACGTGAAGATGCTGGGCGTGCATGTGCACGGACCCGGCAACATCTACACCGCCAAAAAGCAAGTCAAGACCCTGGCCGACATCAAGGGCCTGAAGTTGCGCGGCCCCACGCGCCAGACCACCAAGCTGCTGGCCAAACTCGGTGCTACCCCTGTGGGTATGCCTGTGCCGCAAGTGCCTGATGCACTGTCCAAGGGCACCATTGACGGTGCGGTGATTCCTTACGAAGTGGCACCGTCCATCAAGATCGACGAACTGGCCAAGTTCACGGCCGAACCCGACCGCAATGACAACGCGCTGTACACCTCTTTGTTCGTTGTGCCCATGAACAAAGCCAAGTACGACTCGTTGCCAGCCGACCTCAAGGCTGTGATCGACAAGAACTCAGGCCGTGAGTTCTCTGCGTTCCTGGGCAAGACTCAGGCGGGCAACGATGTGCCCGGCAAGGAAAAGCTGATCAAGGGTGGCCACACCATCACCGTGATCGAAAAAGCCGAACTCGAAAACTGGAAGAAAGCCTCTGCCAGCATCGACGACGAGTGGATTGCCGAAATGACCAAGAAGGGTCTCGACGGCGCAGCGCTGTACAAAGACGCGCAAGCCTTGATCCAGAAGTACTCCAAGTAATCGGCGTTTGACCGTGAAACCCGAGGGAGGAGGGCAGCCTTCTCCCTTTTTTTCGTCTGAACTGTTGCGAGGCACCACTTGAAACTGCTACCCCTGCTTGCCCGGCTCAGCGCCATTTTGGCGGGATTGCTGATGACGGCGATCACCCTCGTCACCTGCGGCAACCTCATTTTGCGCAACACCACGGGCGACTCCATGGCTGGTGCCTTCGAGCTCACTGCCGTGGCCACGGGTGCCGCCATTGCACTGTTCATGCCCCTGTGCCAAGTCCGGCAAGGCAACATCATTGTGGATTTCTTCACTGCCAACCTCAGCGAATCCGTCACCTCGGTGATGGATCGCATCGGGGCCTTTGTGCTGGCGGCCGTGTTTGCTCTGCTGGCGTGGCGCACTGCCCTGGGCGGTCTGAGCGCATTCAACGCCCACTCACTGACCATGTTGATGGAGATTCCCGAATGGATCGTGTACGCCGCCATGGTGCCGCCTTTTGCCTTGGCGTGCGTGATCGGGCTGACCCAGGCTGTGTTTGGTTTTGATGCCGTGAAAGAAAGTCACTGAATGTCACCCCTCGCTCTCACAGGACTGATTTTCGGCAGCATGCTGCTGTTCATGGCGGTCCGCTTTCCCATTGCCATCAGCATGTTTTTGGCCGGTGCTTTTGGGTACATCTACCAAGCGGGTTGGCCACCGTTCGCCAACTTTGTCAACGCGCAGTCGTTTGCGCGCTTTGCCAGCTATGACTTATCGGTCATTCCGCTGTTCATTCTGATGGGCAACTTTGCCACGCACGGAGGCATCAGCCGCTCATTGTTTGCGTTTGCAGCCACCGTGATGGGTCGTTTCAAGGGTGGTCTGGCCATGGCTTCGGTGCTGGCATGTGCGTCGTTCGGTGCCATCAGCGGTTCGTCGGTGGCCACGGCGGCCACCATCACAGGGGTGGCTTTGCCCGAAATGAAGCGCCATGGCTATTCGGGGCGGTTGGCCACAGGTGTGTTGGCAGCCGGGGGCACATTGGGCATTCAATTGCCGCCTTCGGTGGTACTGGTGATTTATGCCATCCTGACCGAACAGAATATTTCCAAGCTGTTCACAGCTGCCGTCATCCCTGGGCTGATCGCCATGGTGGGTTACATGCTGGCCGTTGCCATTTATGTGCGTGTCGTGCCCGGCCAGGCACCCGAGCATGACGAAGCCCCTGAGCCCATGACACTGGCGAAGCTCCTGGGGGTGTTGCCCATCTTGATCATCTTCACGGCGGTTTTTGGCGGCATTTACGGCGGCTTTTTCACACCGACGGAAGGTGCGGCCGTCGGAGCTGCGCTCACTCTCATCACGGGGGTGATGAAGCGTGAAATGACTTGGCGAAAGTTCCAGGAATGTTTCCTGGGAACGGCCACTAGTGCAGCGCTGATCTTCCTGATCTTCATGGGAGCCGACCTGATGAATGCGGCCCTGGCCATGACACAGGTGCCCAACCAGATGGCCTCGGTGGTGGGCAGCTGGGGCTTGTCGCCGCTGTTGGTGGTCACCGGCATCTTGTTGTTCTATGTGCTGCTGGGTGCGGTGATGGATGAAATGTCCATGCTTCTGCTTACCATCCCCATCTTCTTCCCCATGATCATGGCGCTGGACTTCGGCATGCCCAAAGACCTGACTGCCATCTGGTTTGGCATCATGGTGCTCATGACGGTGGGCTTTGGTCTGGTGGCGCCGCCGGTGGGGCTGAACGTCTACATCGTCAACGGCCTGGCCCGCGACGTGCCCATGGCCGAGAGCTACAAGGGTGTGATGCCTTTCCTGATCAGCGACGTGTTGCGCACCATGCTGTTCCTGTTCTTCCCCATCGTGCCGCTCTGGCTGGTGCAGTTTGTGGGGTAGGGATACCCGGAGCCTGATCAGTTGATCAGACGCAAAAAAGCCCGGATCTGCGCGAGATCCGGGCTTTTCTTTTTTTCAGCTTCAACCGATGAATGCGAACAGCGAGCCGACGCCAAACAGGCCTGTTAGCACACCCATCAGGCCAACGTCGCGCTTTTCATTGCCTTGGCGGTACGACAAGTAGGTGGTGACCAGCATGATGGCCGTCAGTGTGATCAGGGATATGGTCAATGCGTCCACTCGGTGCTCCTAAAGTTGCACGGAATGGTCGTTGATCGGGTCCGCCGGAAGAACCAATTTGAGTCGGAGTGTTCTTCCGGTTTTTACGAAGATTACGCATAGAACTGCAATCAAATCAGAACCCGAGTGCCCAACTCCACCACCGCATTGCCCGGCAGGCGGAAGAATTCAACTACACCGCCGGCGTTGTGGCTCATCGCGGCAAACAGTTTCTCGCGCCAGTTGGCCATGCCACCCCCCGGTGCTGGTACCACGGTCTCGCGGCTCAGGAAGTAGCTGGTTTCGAACAGCGGCACTGCCAGGCCATGTGAGGCAGTCAGCTCCAGCGCCTTTGGTATGTCGGGCGTGTTCATGAACCCGTAATTCACCTGCACCCGCCAAAAACCGTGTTGCAGTGCTTCAACTTCCACCCTGCGCTCCATGGGTATCCAAGGCACGTCGTGAAACCGCACCGTGAGGATCACGTTGCGTGCGTGCAGCACCTGGTTGTGCTTGAGGTTGTGCAGCAGCGCCTGTGGCACCGTGTCTGGGTCGGCCACCGCGTACACGGCGGTGCGTTCGGCCCGGTTCACACTGCGTGGGTCCAGCTGCTCGATGAAGTCGCGCAAGGCCAGGCCATCGCGGCGAATGCTGTCCATCAGCAACTCGCGGCCACGTCGCCAGGTGCTCATCAGCACAAACAGCACCAGACCCAATGTGAGAGGGAACCAGCCGCCGTCCATGAACTTGATGGCACAGCCCGCCACCAGCAGCACGTCGATGAACAGGAAAAACACTGTGGCACCCACAGCCACTGGTGCTGGCATGCGCCAGCCTTCACGCACCACAAAATAGGTCAGCAGGGTGGTGATCAGCATGGTCAGCGTGACCGCAATGCCATAGGCGCTGGCCAAAGCAGATGAGCTGCGGAAAAACAGCACCACTGCCAACACGCCAGCCAGCAGTGCCCAGTTGACGCCGGGCATGTAGATTTGCCCCATCTCGCGGGCGCTGGTGTACCGCACCTGCATCCGGGGCAAAAAGCCCAGTTGGATGGCCTGTTTTGTCAGTGAGTAAGCGCCGGAAATGACGGCCTGGGAGGCAATGATGGCGGCCAGTGTGGCCAGCACCAGCGCTGGCACCAGCCATGCCTCGGGGAACTGGCGGTAAAACGGGTTCTGAATGGCAGTGGGGTCGCTGATCAGCAATGCGCCCTGACCCAGGTAGTTCAGCGCCAGCCCCGGTAGCACCAACCCGGTCCAGGCGATCTGTATCGGTTTGCGACCAAAGTGGCCCATGTCGGCGTACAACGCCTCGGCGCCAGTGAGCGCAAGGACGATGGCGCCCACCGCTGCAAACATGTGCCAGCCGCGCTCAGACAAAAATGTCCATGCATGTATGGGGTTGAGCGCAGCCAGGATGGAAGGCTCCTGAATGATGTGCCAAACACCCACCCCGCCGAGCACGGTGAACCACAGCACGATGATCGGCCCGAAAAATCGGCCCACCGCTGCTGTGCCAACGCGCTGCATCAGGAACAGGCCTATCAGCACTGCCACTGTCGCCGGCACCACCCAGGGCTTCAGTGCCGGGGTCAGCACCTCCAGTCCCTCCATGGCGCCCAACACCGAAATGGCGGGCGTGATCAGACTGTCGCCGTAGAAGAGCGTCGCCCCGAACACGCCCAGCAGCAACAGCCCACGGCGGAGCGCCGGGCGGTGTTCCACGGCGCGCGCAGCCAGTGCTGTCAAGGCAAGGCCGCCGCCTTCGCCATGGTTGTCGGCCCGCAAAATCAGGATCACATACTTCAATGTGACCACCAGCATGAGTGCCCAAATAATCGTCGAGACAGCACCGATCAGGTGAGGCGCGTCCAATGGCACGCCGGTGTGCGGTGCAAAGATTTCCTTGACGGTGTAGAGCGGGCTGGTGCCGATATCACCATACACAACGCCAATGGCAGCCAGCGTCAGTGCTGACAGGCCTTGTTGGCCTTGGGAACGTGGGGCTGCGGTGGTGGCAGCGGTGGCAGGTTTGTTCATGAGGGCTCCGTGGTTACGCAGGCCACCACGATGCTCCCGTGCGCATCAGGAAGGCATAAGCGCCGGGTTCAGTTGTTGTCGTTGTTGTTGTTGTCTGGCTCTGCCAAGCGGTAACCCACGCCTGGCTCAGTCAACAGGTGTTGCGGCTCGGCGCTGTTGACTTCCAGCTTTGCACGGAGTTGACCCATGTAGAGGCGCAGGTAATGGGTCTGCTCGGTGTGTTCGGCGCCCCAAACGTCGGCCAGCAGCTGTCGGTGTGTGACGACCTGGCCTGCCTGGCGTACCAGCCGCGCCAGCAATGTGTATTCGGTGGGTGTGAGGTGCATGTCTGCGTTACCCAACAGCACACGGCGGGTTTTCAGGTCGACGGTCAATGGGCCGTGTTGGTAGTGGAGCAGCGCTGGTTCGCTGTGGTGTCCCCGGCGGCGCAATGCCACGCGCATTCGGGCCAGCAGCTCACCAATCCCGAAGGGCTTTACCAGGTAGTCGTCTGCACCACTGTCCAACAGGCGGATCTTCTGCCCCTCGGCTTCTCTGGCCGACACCACAATGACGGGTGTTCGCCCACTGTGGCGCAGTTCGGCCAGCAGAGACTGGCCATCGCCATCGGGCAGCCCGAGGTCCAGTAGCACCAGGTCGATGGGTTCGCCCGCCGGACAGTGCTCGAGCTGTGCCCGGGCGTCGGCCAGGCTGACAGCAGTGCGCACGTCGTAGCCCTCGATGGACAGGGCCTCACGCAGCGAACTGCGCAACACCCGGTCATCTTCCACCAGCAAAACCCGCTGACTCACGGCAGTCCCTCCAGCTCATCAGGTGGTGGAGGGGGCGCCTGTTCCTTTCCGCGCAGAGGCAACCTGCATTCCAAGCGGCATCCACCCTCGGCGCGCGGACGCAACAAGAGCTCTCCCAGGTGCGCTCCAGCAATGGCGCGGCTCACGGCCAGCCCCACACCCGCCCCTCTATCTGTATGGCGCCCCGGTGCTGCGCTATCTGCTTCTCCGCGTTGAAACACCTCAAACACTTTCTTTTGCCAAGCAGCGGCAATGCCTGGCCCGCGGTCGCTCACTGCAAGCACCAGGTATTCGCCGTCTCGGGTGGCGTGCAACTCGACAGGCGAGTCGGCCGGGCTGTACTTCAAAGCGTTGTCCAGCAGGTTGTCCAGCAATTGCGACACCAGCATTGCATCGCACCACAGCAGGGGCAGGTCGGGCTCCACCCAGACACGCATGCGCTTGCCTTGCGGTGTGCGCCGGGTGCGCCTCAGTACCGCGCCCACGATCTCTTCTGCCGACTCCCAATCACATCGCAGCGTGACGGCGGGTGCATCCAGCCGTGCCAGTTGGAGGGTGTTGTCGGTCAGCCGGGCCAGCCGCTCGCTTTCTTCCACGATGCCGGCCGCCAGCCTTTTACGCTGGGCGGGGTCCATGCGTTCCCCCTGTTCCTGCAGGGACGAGGCCGCCCCCATGATGGTGGCCAGGGGGGTGCGGTAGTCGTGCGAGATGGCGGCCAGCAGTGCATTTCGCGTGGCCTGCAGTTGGGCCTGCTCGCGCGCCAGCCGCTCCTGCTCCGTGATCAGCGACCGGTGCAGCGCGCTGCCCATTTGGTCGCACAGCGCCTGCAAGTGGGGGCGCAGTTCGTGGCCCTGGGGATGGCGCGCGAGGCCGGTGATCAGTGCCGCACCCAGTGTGATGCCCCGGCCGCGCAAGGGCAGGTAAGTGTCGGGCAGTTCGTCATAGCGGCCACTGCCGGCGCCCATGGGGCGGCCGTCGCGCACACACATGGCCAGGGCTGTGCGCTGTTCGTCGTCCAGCTCACCCACTTGCAGGGCCGGGTTGGTTTCCGGCTGGCTGCCCAATGCTCTTAATACCGAGACCGACACAGTGCAACCCGTGGCGTCCAGCAAGGCCGTGCGAAGCGTTGCTGCGTGGGCGGTCGGGTCGCTGGTGTCTCGCAGTGTGTCGCCCCACTGGCGCAGGCGTGCTTCGCGTGCGGCCACGGTCTGTGCTGTTGCTGTGAGGCGGCGCTGGCGAATGACCAAGCCCGCAATGATCCAGTTCACCAGCAACAGTGCCAACAGCAGCAGCGCGTTTTGGTGAAGGTCTACCGTGAATGTGAATTTTGGCGGTACCAGGAACCAGTTGAAGGCCAGCACGGCCGCTGCGCTTGCCAACATGCTTGCCCAGCCCGGCAGCCAGAGGGCAGACAGGGCAGACGCCAGCACCAGAAGCATGGCCAGGTTGGCGAGGTCCAGCGTGTCTTCCAGCGCAAACATAGCAAGCCACGCGATGGCCCAGATCACCAACGCGAGGGTGTTGCGCAGAGGGGTGCGGTTGTTCATGGCAACAGCCTACCTTGCCGTGCATCAGGAAGTCGTATGGGCGCAAGCTGCCCCTTGCGCTTTCATTCAGTCATCGGCCACAACGTTTCGACGGCCTCGTGGCTGCAACGGGTTTGGCAGGCCAAACCAGTGGCTCAACAGCGCTGTGGCCGCTGGCACGGTCAAAACGGCGGCAGACCGGCCCCAGCCAGCCAATCCACCGCATACCGCGCCAGCGGTGACAGGCCTCTGCCTTTCAGGGCCACCACTCCGAGGTTTGACCCCAGTACAGGCAAACCCTTCACGGCAACAGGGGCCAGTTGATGGGCATCCAGTTCCTCTTGCGCACCAGCCACCGGACACAACAGCACCGTGTCTGTGCGAGCAGTCACTTTCTTCAGCAAATCCAGGTCATCGCACTCCAGGGCCAAGGGCAGCCGTGTGCCCGGGGGCAAGCCCAACAAACGCCCCAACTGCAGGCGCAGGGTGTCATGTGTCTGGACGCTGGCCAGACCATGCTTCAGCACATGGTCACCCGTGACCTCGGCTTGGGCCAGCAGCGGATGCCTGTGGCGTACAAAACAGCCTGCTTCCAGCAATCCGATGCGGGTCAGTGACAGGTGAGGTGCGTCGGGCACATGGCGCAAATCGGCCAGATAGAAATCAAGCTCTTCAGCAAGCAAATGCGCCAGCAGGTAGGTCGCGTTGTTCACTTCCACCCGCACGTTGGCTTGACCGAACCGCTGGCGCAAGTCGGTCAGTAAATCGGGAACGATGCTGGCCGCAGGGTAGGGACCCACGCCGAAGGCCAAATCCCCCATCAGGCAACCGCTGTACAGATGCAGGTCCCGCTCCAGGCAGCGGCTGTCAAACAGCAGCTTGCGGGCCCGCTCCAGCACAAACTCGCCAGCCGGGGTGCAGCGCACGTCGTGGGTTCCCCGCACAAACAGCTGCAGCCCCAACTCGTCCTCCAGTGTTTGGATGCTGCGGCTGAAGGCCGATTGGCTGAGGTGGCATTGCGCCGCAGCGCGCCCAAAGTGGTGACTGTCGGCCAACACCACCAGATGTTTGAGTCGTTTCAGATCCATTGCGTACCGCCGGTTGCCGCTGTGGGTCTTGCATGTGTGCAAATTGCATCTATACGCGGCGAAAAATGCAATGGACGCATCATGACCCCGTTTCTAGAATCCGCCCACTCAAAAAAACAACCTGGAGACAACAATGACCGCAGCCCAAGTTCAGAACTTGCTGGTGGGGTGCCTCATCGCGGGCTACGCAAGCATGGAATACCTCAGCCGGCGCTATCAGCGCACGGTCAATGCCACGGGCAACGACACAAAACTTGAACTGTTCATGTTCATCAGCCTGCTGCTGGTGACTCAGCCTCTGGTGATTTTGGTCACGGGCAAACTGGGTGCGTGGATGGCTCCCAACTACCAACATGTGTTGTCTGACATTCCCGTTTGGGCCACCGTGGCCCTGTTGCTGGTGGGTGACGACATGACGCAGTACTGGTGGCACAGGCTGTCGCACTCGCCCCTGTTGTGGCCGTTGCACCGCGCCCACCACTCGGCCAGCTACATGAGCATCCGCATCACGTTCCGCAACAATTTTTTCTACTACCTGATGATGCCGGGCCTGTGGATTGCCGGTACCTTGCTGTATTTGGGCATCGATGGTCTGGTGTATGCCCTGTACATCGTTGTCAAGCTGGCCGTGATTCTGGGGGCGCACTGCAGCTGGCGTTGGGATGAGCCACTGTACAAAGTGCGGGCATTGCACCCGCTCATGTGGGTGCTGGAGCGCACCATTTCGACCCCGGCCACGCACTGGGCGCACCACGCGATCACCAATGAGGACGGGGTGGGTCACTACAAAGGCAACTTTGGCAACCTGCTGTTCATTTGGGACATGCTGTTTGGCTCTGCACACATCACCCGCCGCTACCCTGAACAGGTGGGCTTGCGTGACGACGAATTGTTTGGCGCAGAGGACTGGAAAAACCAGATGTTCTTCCCGGTGGTGCAGTCAGACCGGGCCCACACTGCCCTCAAATTCGGCGGGAGCGCCTATGTCGAACCCGGCAGCCCTGAAGCGCGTTCATAGGGCAGGACTCCCGCATTTTTCAACACATCAGGCAGCCCGCTTGACGGGGCATTCACACCCAAACCCGCAGTGGGTCAGAGAGCCCGAAGCGTTCTCCCAGCAGGGCGGTGGCGGTGGGCACTTCGCCGCTGGCCAGTTTCAGGTGGCGGTCCAGGTGACGTTCTGACGGGGCCAGCAACTGCTGGTACAGCTGGCGGCACAGGGCACGGGCCTCGTGGCCGGGCCAGTCAGTGGGCAACAGTACGCCGGGCAACTGCGGGTCGCGCAGCAGCAGGCGGCGGTAGTCGTGGACCAGCAGTGTGCGGATGAGAAACGCGCAGTCGTCGCCCATGCTGGCCGGTGCGCCGCCACCGGACTGCCACTGTTGCAGGATGGCGCGGTAGGTGTCCACAAACGCGGTGTAGTCGGCGCCCAGGCGCTCCAGGTTCCAGGCGCGGTGCACCAGGCTGGCGTCGTTGCCCGAAACCGGCAGGCGCGGGTTGGCGGCCACCAGGGGCAGAAGCTTGAGCAGGGTGCTGTCCAGGCCTTCGCCGTCCAGCGCTTCAAACACCGCGCCCAGGTCGGCGCTGGGGTGCACAAAACAGTCGCTGCCCATTTCGCCAAAGCCGTGCCAGAACAGCGCGCGGCGCAGCTTGTCGCGCTCGGCCATTTCAAGGCTGCCCGTGACGGTGATCAGCCGCCAGCGCTGGTCCCACGGGGGAGATGCGGCGGCATAAATCTGGCGTGAGGCGTCCACAAACCGGCGGCGGCCCGACGGTGTCAGGCTGTAGTCGGAGCGCCGCCCGTGCACGGTGGCTTCCAGCCAGTCGTCTTGCGACAGGCGGAACACGCTGGTGCGCACCAGCCGGTCGTTCAGGCCCAGCGGGGCCAGCAGTGCAATGAGGCTGCCCAGCCAGATGTGCCCGCCGCGCGGCAGCACCGCGTCGCCAAACACGGTGACGATGACCGAGCCCCCTGAACTGCGCCAGCCGCTGGCTGGTGGGGCAGGGCGCGCCTGAGGCCAGGGGAGCTTGGGCGCGGCGCTCGGGTGTGCAGCCGCCGCACTGTGCGGGGCAGAGCCCCTCAGCGTTCGTCATAACTCAGCACCACCTCGGGCGTCAGCGCCCGGGCCTGGCAGCTCAGCACAAAGCCTTTGGCCACTTCATCGGCTTCCAGGGTGAAGTTTTTGTCCATGCTCACTTCGCCGCTCACCACCTTGCAGCGGCAGGTGCAGCACACGCCGCCCTTGCAGGAGTAGGGCAGGTCCAGCCCTGCGTTGAGGGCTGCGTCCAGCAGCAACTCGCCTTCTCGGGCGGCCACGTCGTGGTGTTTGCCATCCAGCAGCACGCGCAGTTGGATCAGTTTGGACGTGGCAGATGGGCGAGCCTTGGCATCGCTGTCGGCTTGCACCTTGGCTGCCTGCTGGGCACTTGAGGTGAAGCGCTCGGTGTACACGCGGCTGGCGGGCACACCGGCGGCCAGCAGGGCGGTTTCGGTGGCGGTGATCATGGCTTCGGGGCCACAGATGAACACCTCGTCCATGCTGGCAGCGGGCAACAGGCTGTCCACCAGGGCTTTGACCTTGTCGGCGTCGATGCGGCCCTGCAGCAAATCCACCTCTTGTGCCTGGCGCGACAGGATGTGCACCATGGTGAAGCGGTGGGCGTAGCGGTCTTTCAGGTCTTGCAAAGCCTCGTTGAACATCACGCTGGCCATGCGGCGGTTGCCGTACACCAAGGTGAATTTGCTGTCGGGCTGCTCCTCCAGCGTGGTGGCTGCAATGCTCAGGATGGGCGTGATGCCGGAACCTGCCGCAAACCCCACGCGGTGGATGGCGCGCTGCTTTTTGACCGTGAAGCGGCCGTCGGGCGGCATCACCTGCATCACGTCGCCTGCGCGAACCTCTGCTGCTGCCCAATTGGAAAACACGCCGCCCTCCACCGGGCGAATGCCCACTTCCAGCTCGCCCCTGCGGGCCAATTGGCTGCGCGGGCTGCTGATGGAATAGGTGCGCCGCACGTCTTGCCCGCCAATGCTGGCGCGCAGCGTGAGGAACTGGCCCGGCTCGAAGCGGAAGGTGTCGCGCTGCGCGGCAGGAATATCGAACGTGATGGCCACGGCACCGGCGGCCTCGGGGTTCACGCGTTTGACGGACAGTTCATGGAAATGGGTGGACACGGTAGGTCTCCGATGGAAAAGGGCGTGAGTGGTGCTGTCAGTACGGTTTGAAATAGTCAAACGGCTCCTGACAGCTCAGGCATTTGTAGAGCGCCTTGCAGGCGGTGGAGCCAAAACGCGACGACTCCTGGGTGTGCGTGGAGCCGCAATGCGGGCAGGCCACGGCCTGTGTGCTGGCGCGGGGCATGAACTTCAGCACCCGCTCCTGGGGCGTGAGGTTGTTGCCACCGCTGCACGCAGCCTGGGCCGAATGCGGTGGCGCAATGCCATAGGCCAGCAGTTTGTCGCGGGCGGCGGGCGTGATCCAGTCGGTGGTCCAAGCCGGGGCGAGTTGCGTCACCACGGTGGCGGGCATGTCGTGGGCGGCCAGGGCGGCCACCACGTCGTCGGCCATTTGGGTCATGGCTGGGCAGCCGCTGTAGGTGGGGGTGATGACCACCTCCAGCCCCTGCGCGCCGTGGCGCACGTCCCGCAGAATGCCCAGCTCGCGCAGCGATACCACCGGAATCTCCGGGTCGGCTACGCCGTCCAGCACGGCCCAAACCTCGTCCAGTGTCAACGCCACAGCACGGGTCATGGTGGTTTACCAGGTGGCACCGGGGTGGGCGCGGTGCAGGCTCTGCATTTCGGCCAGCAGGTAACCCAGGTGCTCAGAGTGCGAGCCCACCTTGCCCTGGGTGACGTAGCCGCCCGGGGCAGGGCGCTGCAGCGTGGCTTCGGCCAGTGCGTCTTCCACCAGGGCATTCCAGTCGGCGGCCAGTTGCGTCCAGTCAATGGCAATGCCAGCGTCGTTTGCTTCTTTTTCCAGAGCTGAAAACACCCACCACTCTTGCGTGAAGGGCATCAAATGCTCCAAAGCAGCTTGGGCGCGGGCGTGCGATTCGGCTGTGCCATCGCCCAGGCGCACCAGCCAGTCGCGGGCGTGGCGCAGGTGGTAGGTGGCTTCTTTCAGCGACTTGGCGGCAATGGCTGCCAGCGCCGGGTCGGCCGCGTGTTGCAGTTGCGACCACAGCGGCACCATGTAGGCGCTGTAGAGGAAGTTGCGCACCGTGGTGGTGGCATAGTCGAGTTCGCTGTGCGCGTAGCCCACCAGCGGGCCGTGGTGGGGCAGTTCCAGCAAGGTGAAGTTGCGGAACTGGTGCGCATCGCGCAGGTAGGCCAGGCTGTCTTCGGTGGCACCGTTGCCCAACTGTTCAGCGGCTTGGCTGTACAGCAGGCGGGCCTGACCGATCAGGTCCAAGCTCATGTTGGCCAGGGCCAGGTCTTCTTCCAGGACGGGGCCATGGCCGCACCATTCGGCGTTGCGCTGGCCCAGCACCACGGCGTTGTCGGCGAGGTGCAGCAGAAAGTTGACCGGCGTGGTCGCGGTGGCTTCAATGGTGGCGCTCATCACATGTGCCCCACTTCGTCGGGGATGTCATAGAACGTGGGGTGGCGGTAAATCTTGTCGCCCGCCGGGTCAAACAGGGGGCCTTTGTCGTCGGGGTTGCTGGCGGTGATCGACTTGGCCGGCACCACCCAAATGCTCACGCCTTCCTGGCGGCGGGTGTACACATCGCGGGCCATGTTCAGGGCCTGGGCTGCGTCAGCGGCGTGCAGGCTGCCACAGTGTTTGTGCTCAAGGCCTTGCTTGCTGCGGACGAACACTTCCCAAAGGGGCCATTCCTTCAGGGCGGGGGCGTTGGATGCGGTGGTCATGCTGCTTCCTTCAGGGTGCGTTGTTGTTGTTTGTGGGCGTGGGCCAGGGCGGCTTCGCGCACCCAGGCTCCGTCGTTGTGGGCCTTGACGCGGGTGGCCAGGCGTTCTTTGTTCATGGGGCCGTTGCCGTTGACCGTGGCCCAGAATTCGTCCCAGTCGATCTGGCCGTAGTCGTGGTGGCCGCGCTCTTCGTTCCACTTCAGGTCAGGGTCAGGCAGGGTCACGCCCAACACCTTGGCCTGGGGCACGGTGGCGTCCACAAACTTCTGGCGCAGGTCGTCGTTGCTGATGCGCTTGATGCCCCAGCGCATGCCCTGCACGCTGTTGGGGCTGTCGGCGTCGGGGGGGCCAAACATGGCCAGGCACTTCCACCAGTAGCGGTTGACGGCGTCTTGCACCATGTCTTTTTGCGCCTGGGTGCCTTGCATCATCACCAGCAGGGCTTCGTAGCCTTGGCGCTGGTGAAAGCTTTCTTCCTTGCACACGCGCACCATGGCCCGGGCATAAGGGCCGTAGCTGCAGCGGCACAGCGGTATCTGGTTCATGATGGC
>JFJP01036312.1_pt1 | contig 26394 bp, 25 predicted proteins | sample 431651 | NCBI WGS metagenome assembly JFJP01 (sample SAMN02602958, study PRJNA72255) | Microbial mat metagenome, whole genome shotgun sequencing project. | biome: fresh water; feature: sink hole; material: water; isolation source: purple microbial (photo- and chemosynthetic) mats found in...
ATGCTTCCGGATGCTGACCGGATGGAAGCCCGGCGAGATCTATCCGAAGGCGCTGGTGATCATATACGGACTCTTGACGGTGTGCTACAAGATGCCGGAAGAAGGATACCGCATCTATCCGTTGACGGTGACGGACGTGAACAATTTGGGAAAGCACCTGGACAAGACGAAGGACCAGATGGACCCCCTCAACCGCGTGGTGTTGACGGTATTGGACCGGATAGCGTCGCTGATCGAGCCGCAGAAGCCGATGCCGTCGAATGAGGTGAAGGACGTGGCCCTGCAGGCGAACAACATCCGCGGCAAGTTCCTGGACATGACGAAGGACATCAACGAGGCTATCCCGGACGTATTGTTGATCCGGGGCGACTTCAACGCCGCGATCGTCAAGCCGAACGTCGTCGAAATAAAGGCATAATCACCGCCGTTCTCCATTCAAGCCCGCAGATCCGCTCTGCGGGCTTTTTCGTCCCTGTTTCCGCATGACGAATTTGACTAACCAAACACCGCATGCGTATATTCGGGACAGAATGAAAAGGAGGCGACATGAATTTGATACAGATGCTTTTGGTGAGCCTGGCGATCAACGGGGTTTTTTTCATCATAGCCGCATTGCTGCGTACCGACGTTTTTACCGATATAACCTACAGCCTTTCGTTCATAGTCCTTGCGATCCTGCTCGCTCTTTCCTCGAACGGCAGGAGTCCCGTCCAAATGCTTTCCATCGCTGCGGTCGTCCTCTGGGGCTTGCGGCTCGGTTCGTATCTGTTCAACCGGATTCTGCATATCAAGGTGGATCACCGGTTTGACGACAAACGGGACAATTTCGTCCGTTTCGGTTCGTTCTGGCTTCTTCAGGCCGTCACCGTGTGGGTTGTCATGCTTCCCGTGTACGGAATCGTTTCAGCACGAAACGCCTCCGAAATACCCTTTTCCTTCCTCGTCCCGGGGTTGTTAGTCTTTTCTCTCGGACTCGTCATCGAAACGGTCGCCGACTTTCAAAAGTACCGGTTCAAGATGAATCCAAAAAACAAGGGTTCATTCATGTCTTCGGGCATCTGGAAATATTCCCGGCATCCGAATTATTTCGGGGAGATGCTGGTTTGGTGGGGAATCGCCCTGCCGGGTATCCTCCTCTTCGAGGGATTCGCCTGGCTCTATTTTCTCGGGCCTGTTTTCATCACGCTCCTCCTGCTGTTCGTGAGCGGAATACCGCTTCTCGAAAAATCGGCGGAAGCGAAATGGGGGAAGGACGAGGCGTATATACGTTACCGGAGAACGACATCGCTTTTAATGCCTCTCCCGGTGCGCAGGGATCTTGAATGATCGCGATCGGCATCGCAGTAGTCGTTTCCTGGCTTGTCGGCTCGATTCCCGGTGCGTACATCATGTGCCGCGTCATGAAAGGCGAGGATATACGTACCTTGGGAAGCGGGAATGCAGGCGCTACCAACGCCTATCGGGTCCTCGGCTTGAAGGGCGCCATTCCGGCTTTGCTGGTCGATGTTACCAAGGGATTCCTGCCGGTTTTTCTGGTCCTGCATTCGGGATACGATTTCCAGATTCCGACGGTCCCGGTCGCCCTGCTTGCGGGAGCGGCCGCCTTCGTCGGTCACCTGTTTCCCGTGTATATCGGATTCAGGGGAGGAAAGGGAGTGGCCACTGGCGCGGGAATCATGACGGCCTTCCAGCCCCTTCTTTTTCCCGCTTGCCTCGGGGTGTTTCTCCCGGTGCTTCTCGTCACCCGGAAAATGTCCCTGGCTTCCCTGTGCGCCGCGGTTTCGCTTCCTTTGTGGTATACTGGAATAGCGTTTTTGAACGGCGGCATCCCCGACCCGTATATCCTTGTCTTTACCGTATTGATCGCCGTGCTGGTATTCGTGCGGCACCGAAAAAACATCTCGAACCTGATTGGCGGCACGGAAAAACCGCTGTATTGAACCGTCAGGGAAGGAAGAAAAATGAACGACGTGATGACACTGAACGGATATGTATTGTACAACAGTTTTCTTTCCGGATACGAAAATCTCCTCAAGCACAAGAACCATATCAACGACATCAATGTGTTCCCCGTTCCGGACGGAGACACGGGAAACAACATGGTGTCGACCTTCTATTCCACGATCCAGTCGCCTACGCTTTCGCGATCGTTGTCGATAACGATGAACGGCATCGCAGACCGGGCCCTTTCAGGAGCGCGCGGGAATTCGGGCATCATCGTCGCGCAGTTCCTCAATGGTCTGGCCAACGAATGCTCCGAAAAAGAAACGATGACGACGGTCGAATTCGGCAATGCGCTCAAGAACGCCGCGGCTTACACATATCTCGCGATCGAGAATCCACAGGAAGGCACATTGATCACGATACTCCGGATCTGGTCCGAAGAAATGTACCGGCTGGGGCAGATCATCCACGACTTTCGCGAACTCTTCACACGGAGCGTCGAAAGCGCCAGACTGGCGCTCGAAAAAACGAAGGAACAGCTTGCCGTTCTCAAAAAGGCGAATGTCGTCGACGCCGGTGCCTCGGGTTTCGTGTCGTTTCTTGAGGGTGTCGCACGGATGATTTCGACAGGCGTCGTTCCGCAGAAAAGGGGCAGTTCCCCTGTTTTCCCCGAGGAGGACGAAACTGACGGTCACGACATCCCCGAGACGGCAGATACCATAACGTTCAGGTACTGCACCGAAGCGCTATTGACGCGCAGGGAAGGGGAGTCGGGCGCCATGCCGGACGATCTCGCCGACCTGTTGCGGCCCCTCGGCGATTCGCTGATGGTCAGCAAGGGGCGCGACAAGGTCAAGGTCCACATACATACGGACGGCCCGGCAGCCCTGTTTCTCATGCTGCGCGATCACGGGAGGATCATCGAACAGAAAGTAGACGACATGCGCCTGCAGTACAATGCGGTGCATCATCCCGTTTCGAAGACCGCGATAGTGACGGATTCGATTGCCGACATTCCGCGCGAACTGCTCGACCGTTACCAGATACATGTCATTCCGCAAAAAATACTCTGGGGCGAGGACGAGTATCTCGACCGGCTTACCATAACTCCCGGGACCTTTTATCCGTACCTTGATTCGCGATCCGAATATCCGGGCAGTTCGATACCTGACCCGTATCGGGTGGACCAGGTTTTTTCCTGGCTCGCATCGCATTATGAATCGATCATCGCGGTCCCCGTCGGCAAGGCGTTGAGCGGAACCTGGCAGGTGATGGAGAACAGCGCGCAGAAGCTGAAGGCCAAGGGGTATCCGGTCACCGTCGTTGACAGCCGTCTGAACTCGGCGGCCCAGGGACTTGCCGTGCTTTCGGCCGCGGAAGCCGCGGCAGCCGGCCGTCCGTATGGCGAAATTATCGAAGTACTCGAAAAGTCGATACGCGGGGCGAAAATATTCGTAAGCGTGGCGACGTTCAAATACATGGTTCGCGGCGGGCGTGTCAGCGCGCTCAAGGGTTTCATCGCGGCGCTCACGAACCTCAAGCCGGTCATCTCGCTCGACGAGAACGGAAAGGGCGTCGCTTTCGGCGCCTCCTTCTCCCAGGACGGAAGCAAGAAAAAGATCCTGAAGGGTGTGATGAAAAACAGGGATGCGATCCGCAAGTACGCCGTCGTCCATGCGGGTGTCCCCGATCGCGCACGGGACTACGCGGATGAGCTGAACCGCATATTGGGAAAGGAACCGGAATACATAATGGAGATATCCCCGGTCGTGGGAATCCACGCGGGGATAGGGTCCGTCGCGGTAGCCTGGATTTGAACCGGGCCGGCGGTTAATCGCGAGGGGTTTGCAGGACCCTCTCGAGCCGTCCGGTTTCGAAACCCAACGCCGCGGCCTCCGCAACCAGTCCGTCGTATTCGGCCGCGGATGGAACCGCTTCCCTGGACATGAGCCACAGGAAGTCGGTTGACGAACTGGTGACCAGCATGAAACGGTAATCGGCGCTCATGTACACGAGCCGGTATTTCATCCAGATGAAGGGGATCATGCTCACTTCCATTTCGCCCGGATGCCGCGGATCGGGAATCCGGAGTTTCTGCTTGAGGACCTTCCGCTTTCCTTCCGGGGATCCCTTGTTGCCTTCGTAACGGACGGACCATTTTCCGTCGGGATGGGGGATGTAAATGTCGACGGTGTTGACCCAGTCTTTGGCTACAGGTATCGGTATCCGGGAGAGCTCGAACCAGGTGCCCTCGAATTTGTCCAGGTCCAGAACGGTGACGGTGGGAAGGGGTTCCGGTTTTTCCCGGGACGGTGCCGCGAAAATCGCTGCCGCCATGCACATTATCAGGCCGGCCGCAAATGCCATTTTTTTCTTTCGTATGATCATGATTGCTCCTTTGAATAGTTTATTGCCCGCACCTTCAATATACGCACATAATCGGAGAAACGAATGAATATTTTCAAGCCGGCGGTGTTTCAGGGAGAAAAGAAAAAAAGGGACTATTTTGAAGGGTGGTACTTCAAGAATGTTTCCGCTGATCAGGAGAATGTGCTGTCCTTCATTCCGGGAATATCGTTCGACCGGAAGGATCCACATGCTTTCGTGCAGGTCATCGACGGGATGACCGGAGACACGCGGTATTTCCGGTATGAGGTTCCGGATTTTTCCTGGAACCGGGAACGGTTCGAGGTACGCGTCGGAAAAAACGAATTTTCGGCCGACCGCATGAAGCTCGAACTTTCCGAAGGCGATTTCTCGGTTTCGGGAACGCTTGAATTCCGGGATCAGGTGCCGTTCCCCTCGAGTCTTTCGTCGCCGGGAATCATGGGCTGGTTTTCGTACGTGCCTTTCATGGAATGCAATCACGGCGTCGTTTCGGCTGATCACCGCATCGCCGGAAGGCTCGAGGTTAACGGGAAATCGATCGATTTTTCGGGAGGCAAGGGATACATAGAAAAAGATTGGGGGAAATCGTTTCCAGCGTCATGGATCTGGTTGCAGTGCAACAATTTCAGCGCCGAACCCTGCACCCTGTTCCTGTCCGTCGCCAAGATTCCATGGCTCGGACATTTCTTCATGGGGATCATCGCTTTCGTGTATGTCGACGGGAAGTATCACCTGCTCGCGACTTACAACGGGGCGAAAATAAAATCAATTTCGTTCGCCGGAGGCCTGTTGCGGGCAAGGCTCGTGAACCGGAAATACACGCTTGAAATCAGCGCCGTGCAGCGAGAAGGCGGCCGTCTCAAGGCGCCGGCGAGCGGGACCATGTCCCGGATGATCAAGGAGAGCGTGAATTCCACGGTGAAGTTTTCTCTATTCGGACCCGACGGAAGAACGATCCATTCCGATGCAGGCAGGAGCGCAGGCCTCGAAATAATGGAAGAAATATTCGACTGTTTTTGAAGATGCGCCCTAATCGTTAATGCGCCCGAATCAGACGAGATCGAGAAGTGTCGCTGCATTGCCGAAAAGGATCGCTTCGTTGGCCCGGTCGTCGAGGCCGAGCGCGAGAAAGCGTTCCAGTTCGCTTTCGTGGTCCCACATGGGAAAATCGGATCCGAAGAGGAACCGCTCCGTTCCGTGCTTCGCTATCATCTTGATCGCTTCGCCGTTCGGGAGTTTCCATAAAGAGCTCGAGGTATCGAACCAAAGGATCCTCCCCGCAAGGAGCTCGAAGGCCTCTTCCCATTCGGTATAACCGCCGAAATGGGCGGCGACGAGCTTGAGGGTAGGGTGCCGGTCGAGAACCCTCGCGATGCGGCGCGGGCCCGAAAAATCGAAGCGGCAGTCGCCGGCGTGGATGAGCACCGGAAGTCCCGCCGCCGCGACCAGTTCGTAAATACCGTCCATTTCGGGGGCGTCCGCCTCGAACCTCTGGAAGTCGGGATGCAGTTTTATCCCGCGAACACCGGCTTTTTTTATCCGCGTAATTTCCTGTTCCGCTTCCCTGAAGTTCGGATGCATGGTGCCGAAAGCGATGAATTTTTTTTCCTTTTTCGCCTCGCCGATTATGTAGTCGTTGATCGAGACGACCTGTTCGGCTTTCGTCGCGGTCGAATGAACCACATATCGCTCGATACCGACCCGCGAGCCGCTTTCCAGGAGTTCCGGGACCAGTCCCTGCCAGGCTACGGGCGCTCCGTAAAATTCTCCGACGGTTTTGCTTGCCTTGAGCGCTATCTTTTCGGGATAGATGTGCGCGTGAAAATCGATGATGTGCATGCGTCATCTTGCGCTTTTACGTCTTTTTTTGCAATAAGCCCCGAATTCATATTGACGGATATTTCTTTCGGGTGTATTAATAGATCGATTAAATAGAGGTATTAATGACGGCTGAAACCGGGTTGACGATGGAGCAGAAGATCATGCATGCCGCCGAACGGCTCTTCCTGGAGAAAGGTTTCGCCATGACCTCCACGGGAGAGATCGCCAAGGAGGCGGGGTGCAACCAGACCTTGGTCCATTATTATTTCCGGACCAAGGACCGCCTCTTTGAGACGATCTTTCAGACCAAGATATCCGTTTTTATCACCGATTTCCTGCAAATCGGCGAGGCGAACATATCGTTCGAGGAAAAGCTTCGCCGGAAAATCGAAGCGCATTTCGACATGCTGGACTCCAACCGTCAATTGCCTTTTTTATTCTTGAACGAACTGATAACGAATCCCGCGAGGATCGCGTCCGTCAAGGAAAATTTCGGCGCTCTCCCGGCGAAGGCATACCGCCAGTTCCGCAAGGAGCTGGCGGTCGAAATCGGGAAGGGCAGCATCAGGGATATTGCTCCGCTCGATATCGTGCTGTCGGTATTCGCCCTCAATATCGTGGTTTTTCTGATGCATCCGGTATTGAAGGAAGTAATCGGGATGGACGAACCTGCCTTCAGGGAACTTGCCGACAGGCGGAAAAAAGAAAACGTGGCGATGGTGCTCGCGAGCCTCCGGCCGTGACCGCTTGACGTACGAAGACAGGGAGATGCAATGATGAAAATGAACCCGAGCCGGACGCTGGCCCTGCTGCTGTTTTTTTGCGCGTCGGGCATGCCTCTGTCCGCCGAAATCACCCTTGGCCGGTGTCAGGAGCTTGCCAGGATGCGGTATCCCGCGATTCGGGAGTACGCGTTGATCGACGAAGCGGAGAAGTACTCGCTCGAAACCGCCAACGCGGTCCTTTTTCCCCGCCTCTCCGTCTCGGCAAAAACGACCTGGCAGTCGGAGGTCGCGACGTTTCCGGTTGAACTTCCGGGAATGCGGATCGATCCGCCGTCTGCCGGTCAGTACCAAATTCTCGGCGAGATCAACCAGACCATATGGGACGGCGGAGCGGCAGCCGCTCAGAAAAAACTGACCCGGGCATCAAGCGCCGCCGACCGGAGAAGACTCGACGCCGAATTGTATGCCCTCCGGGACCGGGTAAACCAGGTTTTTTTCGGCATCCTCCTGCTCGACGAACAGACGGCGCAGAACGAACTGCTCATACGCGAACTCGATACCAATTACCGTCGTGTGGATTCCCTGCTCGCCAACGGAGTCGCGAGCAGGTCCGATCTCGATGCCGTTTTACTCGAAAAGCTCGCCGCGGTCCAGACACGCGATACGCTCCGTTCGACGCGGAATTCCTACGCTCTCATGCTCGCGAGGATGACCGGAACGGAAACGGACGGGGCGCAAGAGCTCGTCCGTCCCGATGCCGTATCGGGCGGAACGCTTCCCGTGCCGGACGGCAGGCCCGAGCTCCTTCTGTACCGGGCGCAGCTTGCCCTCAACGACGGCCAAAAGGATGTCCTCGTGGCGGGCACGCTGCCGAAAGTATCCGCATTCGTCCAGGGAGGCTACGGCTTGCCGGGACTCGACATGTTCGATCCCGATCCCGCCGCCTTTTATCTCGCGGGATTGAGGTTTTCCTGGCCGCTTGACGGCTTTTACGCGCTGAAGGCGGGCCTGGACCGCATCGCCGCGAATGGAAACCGCATCAGGGCGCAGGAGGATGCATTCCGGTACAATACGGAGCTCGGAATAATCCGTGCGAACGGCGAGATCGCTTCGCTCAAGGCCCAGATCGCCGGCGATTCGGAAATGATAATTCTCCGGGAAAGGATAAAGGACGCGACCGCCGTCAAACTCGAGAACGGATCCGTTCCCGTTACCGACCTGCTTCGCGAGATCACCGCCGAGAACGCCGCAAGGCAAAAAAAAGCGCTGCATGAAGCGCAATTGATGCTTGCGACTTACAACCTGAAATTCCAGGTAAACACCAATTGAGCCCGGGAGATGATCATGAAACTTCTTGAATGGCGGCTTCTTTTATTGTGTCCGGTGCTTTTCGCCTCCTGCGTTCCCTCGGACGGGAATATCGACGCTTCCGGGACCTTCGAAGCCGCCGAAGTGGTCGTTTCTTCCGAGACGACGGGCAGGATTCTTTCGCTTGCCGCGGAAGAGGGTGACCGTGTGGAGGCAGGGCAAACCGTGGCGGACATTGACGCGGTGCAGCTCGAACTTCGTCGCGCCCAGCTCCGCGCGACCATCAGGGGGGCGGAGAGCCGCAGGCCCGACGTGGACATCCAGACTGCCGCCGTGGGCCAGCAGCTCGAGACGGCCCGTACGGAAAAAAAACGGATCGAGAATCTCCTCAGGTCGGATGCGGCGAGCCGGAAGCAGCTCGACGACATCACGGCACAGATCGCATCGCTCGAAAAACAGCTCGCCGCGCAACGGAGCTCGCTTGAGGGCAGCGCGCGGGGCATCACCGAGGAAAGTTCCGCCCTGGAGATACAGATCGCGCAGCTCGACGACCAGATCGCCAGATGCACGGTACGGAGCCCGATCGATGGCACGGTTCTGGCGAAGTATGCGGAGAAAGGCGAATTTACCATAGCGGGAAAACCGTTGTTCCGCGTTGCCGATCTGGACCGGATGTTTCTCCGTGCGTATATCACGTCCGAAATGCTGTCCCACGTCAAGAACGGGCAGGCCGTCACCGTGCTGGTGGAATACGGAGACAAGGAGTCCCGTTCGTATGCCGGCCGTATCGTCTGGATATCCGGAAAGGCCGAGTTTACGCCAAAAACGGTGCAGACGCGGGACGAGCGCGAAAACCTCGTGTATGCGGTCAAGGCGGCCGTGGATAACGACGGTTACCTGAAGATCGGCATGTACGGCAGTCTGAGCCTGTCCGTCGAGTGAAGCCGTGATAGAGGCTTGCGGCGTAACGAAAAAATACGGAAAAACCGCGGCGCTTTCCGGAATCGATTTCTCGATTCCGGAAGGGGAGCTGTTCGGCATCATCGGACCGGACGGCGCGGGCAAGACCACTCTGTTCCGCGTGCTCGCGACCCTCCTTCTGGCCGATGCCGGTCGCGTTTCCGTTTGCGGCTTCGACGCGGTCCGCGAGTATCGCAAGATACGGAACGTCATCGGCTACATGCCCGGACGGTTTTCCCTCTATCAGGACTTGACCGTCGAGGAGAACCTTTCCTTTTTCGCTACCGTCTTCAATACGACCATCGAGGCGAATTACGGCCTGATCCGCGACATCTACGTGCAGCTCGAGCCGTTCCGCAGGCGCCGTGCGAGTGCGCTTTCCGGCGGGATGAAACAGAAACTCGCGCTGTGCTGCGCCTTGATCCACAAGCCGCGCGTACTCTTTCTCGACGAGCCGACGACGGGGGTTGATCCGGTGTCCCGCACGGAATTCTGGAATATGCTCGACGTGCTCAAAGGCCAGGGAATGACGATACTCGTCTCGACCCCGTACATGGACGAAGCCGGAAGATGCGACCGTATCGCCTTGATGCGGAACGGACGGTTCTTGACGACGGACAGTCCATCCCGGATCGTGGAACGGTACGAGCCGTCCCTGTGCGCCGTGAGCGGAGACGCGATGTTCCCGATCCTCAAGGACTTGCGAAAATTGGAAGGCATACACCGGTGCTTTCCGTTCGGCGATTCGCATCACGTCAGTTATGACGGATCCCGACTGGGGCTGGGCGATATAACCGCATACCTCGAGGGAATCGGGCATGCGGGAATCGCGGTAAGGGGAATCCCTGCCGGTATCGAGGATTGTTTCATGGAACTTTCCCCGGAAGTGGAGTCCGTATGAGCGTCATCGGCACCGAAGGACTTACGAAGAGATTCGGGAATTTTACCGCGGTCGACCATATAACCTTCTCCGTGGAAAGCGGCGAGATTTTCGGATTCCTCGGCGCGAACGGGGCGGGGAAGACGACCGCGATGCGGATGCTGTGCGGCCTCAGTGCGCCGACTGAAGGCACGGGGAGCGTCGCCGGTTTCTACGAGGATTTGACCGTCCGGGAAAACATACGTCTCTATGCGGGGATTTACGGCGTCGCGGGCCGGGAGATCTCTCCGCGCACAGACCGGCTCCTTTCGGAACTCGGCTTCCTGGCGGAGAAGAATACGCTCGTCAGGTCGCTGCCCCTCGGATGGAAACAGAAACTGTCGTTTTCGGTCGCGATATTCCACGAGCCGAAAATCGTCTTTCTCGACGAGCCGACCGGAGGGGTCGATCCCGCGGCGAGGCGGCGGTTCTGGGAATTGATATATGCCGCCGCCGGGCGGGGCATAACCGTTTTCGTCACCACGCATTACATGGACGAGGCGGAATACTGCAACCGTGTCTCGATCATGGTCGACGGAAGGATCGCCGCGCTCGGATCTCCCCGCGAGCTCCGTTCGCGATACGGCAGCGACTCCATGGACGCTGTTTTCCGGACGCTTGCCCGCGGCGCGGTCCGGGGAGCCGACGCGCCATGAAACAGTTCGTCTCTTTCGTGCGGAAGGAATTCGCGCATATTTTCCGGGATGCCTGGACGATGATCATCCTTTTAGTGCTGCCGGTTCTCATGCTGTTCCTCTTCGGATATGCCCTCTCGACCGAGGTGAAAAGAACCGGCATCGCGGTATACGATCCCTCGCGTGACGGCGTCACCGGAGAATTGGTGCGGCTCCTCGGCGCGGGCGATTCTTTCCGGGTGACGGAAATACTCTCGACGCCGGACGACATCGAAAAAGTCCTCCGGAAGACGGGGACCGGTCTCGTAGTCGTTTTCAGTCCGGCTTTCGCCGAAAACATGCAGAACGGCGGGGATGCGCAGATCGTGCTCGTCACCGACGGTACGGACCCGAACACCGCGGTGACCGTCGCATCCTATGCCGCGAATATCATTTCAGGCTATCCGCTCCGCTCTTCGACCGCGGTGCGGTCACCTTTCAGGATCGAGGTCGTGCGGAAATTCCTCTACAACCCCGGCATGAAGAGCGCGTACAATTTCGTTCCGGGGGTAATGGGCATGGTGATCATGCTCATCTGCGCGATGATGACTTCCGTCTCCATCGCCCGCGAGAAGGAAACGGGGACCATGGAGCTGCTGCTCGTTTCCCCGATGAATCCCCTCGTGATCATCCTGTCGAAAGCCGTGCCCTATTTCGTCCTCTCCTGCGTCAACCTCGCGACGATCCTGGCGATGGCGGTCTTCGTCCTCGGCGTACCGATCGCCGGAAGCCTCGTCACGCTCATCCTGCTTTCGCTGGCGTACATATTCGTATCGTTGGCCATCGGACTGCTCGTTTCGTCCGTCGCCGCGACGCAGGTCGTCGCCCTTCTCGTTTCGGGAATGGCGCTCATGATGCCGGTCATGTATCTTTCGGGCATGATGTTCCCCATAGAGAACATGCCGTGGTTCCTGCAGGCCGTGTCGCAGCTCCTGCCGGCGAAGTGGTACATATCGGCCGTGAAGAAAATCATGATCAAGGGCCTCGGTTTTAAATCGATAATCGGCGAAACGTCCGTTTTGACTGCGATGGCCGTCGTGCTGGTCGCCGCCAGTCTCAAAAAATTCAAGACAAGGCTGGAATAGCGATGCTGAAATATCTTGTCGAAAAGGAATTCAGGCAGTTGACGAGGAATCCGTTCCTGCCGCGAATGATCCTGCTCTTTCCGGTCCTGATCCTCCTTTTTTTGCCGCTGGCGGCGAATTTCGAGGTCAGGAACATCAAGCTTGCCCTCGTCGATCTCGACATGAGCGGGACCTCGAGGCGGCTCGTCGATAAAATCGTTTCGTCGGGGTATTTTTCGCTCGAGCGGTCGTCCGTCGATCAAGCCTCGGCGTTGCGGGCGGTGGAGGATGATTCCGCCGACATGATACTGGAAATACCGGGGGGCTTCGAACGGAGCCTGGGTAGGGATGAAAGCACGCAGGTCCTTGTTTCGGCAAACGCGGTGAACGGTACGAAAGGCGCGCTCGGCAGCGCCTACCTGTCGTCGATAATCGGCGATTACGCGGCGGAAAACAGGGAGGCGGAAAATCCCGGTTTCGGGGAATCCCCGTCGGTCGCGTTCGAAGTCATTCCGCGATATCTCTTCAATCCGCATCTCGAGTATCCGGTATTCATGGTACCGGCCCTCATGGTCATGCTGCTGACCATGCTCTGCGGTTTTCTTCCCGCCCTCAACATCGTCGGCGAGAAGGAGAAAGGAACGATGGAACAGATGAACGTGACGCCCGTTCCCAAATTCATCCTGATACTTTCAAAGCTCATTCCCTACTGGCTCATCGGCTTTCTCGTCCTGACCCTCGCGTTCGCCATCGCGCGCTTCTTCTACGGTCTTTCGCCCGCGGGCAACCTCGCGGTTATCTATGTCTTCGCTTCCGTCTTCGTCCTGTCGATATCCGGTTTCGGACTCGTCATCTCGAATTACGCGAAGAGCCTGCAGCAGGCGATGTTCATGATGTTTTTTTTCGTCATCACGTATATCTTCATGAGCGGAAAGCATGCCCGGCTGGGCGAGGTTCGTCAGCGCTTTCGTTCCGCTGCGGTACATGATCGAGGTACTCCGGATGGTGTACCTGAAAGGCAGCGCGTTTTCCGATTTGACCGGCCAGTTCACGGCCCTGTGCCTCTTCGCCGTATTCTTCAACGCATGGGCCGTGGCGAGCTACCGGAAAACGGACTGAACTTTCCGCACCGTCAATAGCCGAGACGTTCGCCCACGATGATCACGGTGAAGTCGCTCCGGCTCGGGCGGCGCTTCAGTACCGAGTAGACACGGCAGATGCGGGTTTCGCCCTGGCAGTCGAGGCAGACTCCCGCCTTGGCGCAGGGATTCGGGATGGACAGGCGCTTGTTGTTCATGGGCGCGGCGACGGATTCGAGCCTTGCGTGCGCCTCGTCGAGATTACGGACCAGTTTGTTGTACCCGACGATCACCACCGTCTTCTTCGGGCCGAAGGTGAGGGCCGCGACGCGGTTGCCGTTTCCGTCGATGTTGAGGATCTCCCCGTCGAGCGTCACCGCGTTCGAGCTTGCGAGAAAGAGGTCGCAGGTGAGCTGCGCGCGCATCGTCTCGAGCTTTTGTTCCGGCGAAAGGCCCGGCGCGCCGTGGTCGAGTACCTTCACGCCCGCTGTTTCGAGGAGAGCGCCCACGTCGATGTCCTTCAGCGTCATGGAACCGCCGATGCCGACAGTCATGCCGGACTTGAGGAACGGTTCGAGAAGGGCGAGCGCATCCTTTCCGCTGGCTTGCTCCGCCAAAGCCCCGGCATGCCATTGTTCGACTGCGTTCATTTTTGTACCTTCCTTATAACATGATCATTGTTCGAGCGCGAACGTTTCTTCCTTTATGACCGAATCCTTCATGGACCGGGCGTATACCGAAGGAGGGGAAAGCCGTACTTTTTTATAGATGCGCGAAAAATAGAGCGGATCGTCGTATCCGACCGCGAGGGCCGCCTCCTGTATGGGCGTGTCCGGATTGCGGGCAATCATGCTTTCGAACTTCTGGATTTTCTTGAGCGTGGCCAGCTGCTTGAAGGAAAGTCCGAGCTGTTTCTTGAGGGCGTGCGAGACGGTCGAGCAGCTCCTGTCAACGGCGTCCGCGACGGTCGTCAATTCGGCCGGCTCGGTGATGTGGGACTCGAGCCAGTTCACCACCCGTTCCACTACCTGCGCATGACGCACCCGCACATAATCCCGGGAGACGACGAAAGTGACCAGCATCGAAAAGAGATGGAGCATCCTGTTGAGGCCCGTCTCGTCGAAAAAGGGCTGCTCCTCGAAAGCCGCGGTCAGCAGGGCCGGATCGAATTTCGCTTTCTTCCAGTCGGCGAGCATTTCCGAGGGAAGGAATTCCGTGGTGCGGAACTGGCCGAGCATGCAGTAGCCGACGAGCACACCCTCGATCTCGATCAGCGGTACACCATGAGCTTGTGCTGCCTGCTGCAGCTTTCGCACATGAGCTTGTCCTGCCTGCAGCAACGGTAGCGGATCTTCAGGCTTTTCTGGATGAGCCTGCAATAATGGGCTCCGGGATTCTGCAGCCCGACGATGAGCTCTTCCATATCGGGGGAAAAGACGGTGATCTTGACGCGGAAGCAGTATGCGAAGCTGTCAATGAGATGCTGTACTTCCGGGTCGAAGAAGGGCTGGAGTTTTCCTGACATGTGTATATCATAAAACAGGATTGCAGATTTGTCCATATCGGTTCCTTTTTTGGCTATGTACAGCCCCCCGTTCCCGTTCTATCCTGACAGTGGAGGCGGGCAAATGAACAAACCTGCATTGGTCGTACTGGCTGCCGGACTCGGGAGCCGCTACGGCGGACTGAAACAGATCGACGGCGTCGGACGTCATGACGAAACCCTGCTCGACTATTCAACCTACGATGCCGTACGGAGCGGTTTCGGCAAGGTGATCTATATCATACGCAAAGAATTCGAATCCGATTTCCGCGAGAGGCTGTTCGACCGCATCGCGAAAGCATGCGATGCGTCATACGTGTTCCAGGGGCAGACATCCCTTCTCGACGAGGCGCAGATACGGCTGTCGGCGGGGCGGACGAAGCCCTGGGGCACCATGCATGCCGTTCTCTGCGCGCGCGAGGCGGTTCGCGGTCCCTTCGCGGTCATCAACGCCGACGACTATTACGGACGCGACGCCTACGCGACATTGTCGAAGCATCTTTCGGCGACGCTTCCCGGATCGCACTCCCACGCGATGGTCGGTTACGTCCTTCGCAACACGATGAGCAAATCGGGCTCGGTGTCACGCGCCGTCTGTACCGTCCGCGACGGTTACCTCGAGTCGATGCGCGAGCATACGAAAATCCGCTATGAGGGGAATAAAATAGTGACGACCCTGGACGGGAGCGACAGCGGGCTTTCCGGGAACGAACGGGTATCGATGAACTTCTTCGGCTTCATGCCCGAGGCTTTCGAGTATTTCGGCGCATGCTTCCGCGACTTCATCGAAAAGAACGTCACGAGCGAAAAGGCCGAATCCTTCCTGCCGGAAGGCGCGAGCGGGATGGTACGGAGCGGGACGGGAACGATACGGTTTTATGACACGGAAGAAAAATGGTTCGGCATGACCTATCCCGAAGACCGCGTAACGGTCAAGAACGAGATTGCGAATAGAATCGACGCGAATTTTTATCCCGACTATCTGTGGGATGGGCGGAAGAAATGAAAAACGAATCGGTCGCCCGCATCATCCGCCGGTTCGACATCTACGGCGATCTTGGCTCCGTCCTGCCGTACGGCACCGGGCACATCAACAACACCTATGTCTCCACCTTCATGCAGGCGGGGACTGCGGTGCGATACACGCACCAGCGGATCAACCGGAAAGTGTTCCTCCAGCCCGAGCAGGTGATGGGCAACATCGCCGCGGTCACCCGGCACATTAGCGGGAAACTCGGGGCCGCGCATGCGTCGGATTCATCGAGCAGGGTCCTCACGGTCGTTCCCGCGCGTGACGGCAGGCTGTTTTGCCTGGATGAAAACGGGGACTACTGGCGCACATACCTCTTCATCGAGAATGTCCAAAGCTATCAGGTGCTCGACAATCCCTCCCTCGCGTATCGGGTCGGCGAGGCGGTCGGGACCTTCCAGTACCAGCTGTCAGACTATGCGGGAGAGCGGCTCTTCGACACTATCCCGCTGTTCCACAACATGGAATCCCGGTACGCGCAGCTGGATGCCGCGCTCGCCTCCGACAAGTCCGGACGCGCCGGTTTCGTGAAAGACGAAATCGACTTCCTTCTCCAAAACAGGAAACGGGGAATGATTCTCGACGAGGGGCTGCGCGATGGATCGCTCAAGGAGGGCATCACGCACAACGACACGAAACTGAACAACATCCTGTTCGATTCCCGCACCGGAGAAGCCGTCTGCGTCATCGATCTCGATACGGTGATGCCCGGCACCATCCTCTTCGATACGGGCGACCTCATCCGCACGGCGACCAATACTGGCGAGGAGGACGAGACCGAACTGTCAAGGGTCGGTTTCGACCTCGCGCTCTTCGAGAGCCTCATCGGCGGATACCTGTCGAAGGCGGGATCGTTCCTGACCCCGTACGAGAAAGGGCTTCTGGCCGAATCGGGCCGGAACATCACGCAGATCATGGCGGTCCGTTTTCTGACTGACTACCTCAACGGCGATATTTATTACAAAACGTCACGGGAAGACCATAACCTCGACCGGTGCCGGACGCAGATCGCCTTGATCCGGTCGATGGACGGACAATGGGACTTGATGCACAGGGTACTCGCTAAATTGACACTATAGATTCTCATGATCTCCAGGAGGAAAAGATGAAGAAAGCATTACGCGTCGGAGCAGCGATCCTGCTCGTCTGTGCTGCGGCCGCGAACGGACTTTGGGCCGGCGGATCCGCAGATGCCAAGGGTTCCGCGGCGAAAACGAAACTCGTGTACTGGTCCATGTGGAACCAGACGGAACCGCAGGGAACGGTGATCGAGAAAGCGATCCGGGACTTCGAGAAGAAAAACCCGGGCGTCGCCGTCGAGATCAACTGGAGCGGGCGCGAGATCCGCAAGACCCTACAGCCCGCGCTCGACAACGGACAGCAGATCGACCTGTGGGACGAGGACTTCGAGCGCGTCGTCAAGAACTGGGGCTCCTACGCCCTCAAGCTCGACGATTACGTCACGAAGGTGTATCCGGCCACCGGCGGAAAAACCTACGAGAATGCGGTCATGAAGTCGATCCTGACCCAGACCCGTTCCTTCTCCAAGGACGGCGGCCTCTACGCCGTAACCTACCAGCCGTTCGTATTCGCGTTCATGTACAACAAGGAACATTTCAAGAAAGCCGGCATCGCCGCGACCCCGAAGACCTGGGTCGAGTTCGAGGCCGCCTGCGGCAAGCTGAAGGCAGCCGGTTACGAACCGCTCACCACGGATGACGCCTACGTCGACACCCTGCTCGGTTATCACCTTGCCCGCGCCAAGGGCTACAAATGGGTCGAGCAGCTCGTCAAGGACAAGACGAACAAGATGTGGGACGATCCCGCGGTCCTCCAGACCGCGAAGGATTTCGAGAACCTCGCGAAGAAGGGCTATTTCTCGAAAACCGTCATGGCCAACAAATGGCCCGCCGGACAGCAGGACATCGCCGCAGGAACCGTTTCGATGTACCTGAACGGCACCTGGCTCGTCAACGAGATCATGGGCACCACCGGCCCCGATTTCCCCTGGGGCACCTTCGCCTATCCCGCGGTAACCGGGGGCGTCGACAACATCACCGCGGCGAACTACGGCGGACAGGCCTTCCAGATCAGCAAGAAATGCGCGGCTCCCGACGTCGCCTTCAACCTGATCGTGCACCTTACCACCGGCGCATGGGACAAGGAACTTGCCATGCAGTCCTACGGCGTCCCGGTAGGCGGCACCACCGACTGGCCCGTGCAGCTTGCCGAGGCGAAGACCCTGTTCAACTCCCTGACGACCTGCTACCCTTGGGCCGGCGGCATCCAGGCCGACACCAACAAGCAGCCGGTCATCGTCGAGTCGTTCACCAAGCTCGTCGGCGGCCAGATTTCCGCGGATCAGTTCGTCGCAGCAATGAAAAAGTAAGTTGAGACCGTTTGCCCGTGACGCCTGCAACGCGGCACGGGCGACATCGTCTTCTTGAAGGAATACGCGCATGAAACGAAGCAAAACGATGATGTTCGTCTTTCTGACCCCGGCGGTCCTCTCATACCTCGCGGTCTTCCTGTACCCCACGGCGCGCACCGCGCTGATGAGCCTGTTTGACGTGGCCAACATTACAGATTCGCTCTCCATCTGGCGTTTTGTCGGATTAGAAAATTACCGTACCCTGTTTACTGAAAGTCTCTTCATGACTTCCATGAAAAATATTGCCGGCATCTGGTTCTACGGAGGCATCGGCATTTTTACGGTCTCCCTTTTGTTCGCGGTGATTCTCACATCGGGCGTCCGGTTCAAGTCCTTCTTCCGCGCCGTGGTGTATCTGCCGAACGTCATATCGGCGGTCGCGATGGGAACCATGTGGATCCATTACGTGTACAACGCGAAGTACGGGCTTTTCAAGACCGTCTTCGGCGCCCTCGGCCTCGAATCACTTTCAAATATCCAGTGGACCGCGCCCGACAATGTGTTCGGTTCCCTGATAGTCGCATACAGTTTCGGCATGGTCGGCTATTTCATGCTCATCTTCATGGCGGGCATCGAAAAAATACCGGCGGACTTTTTCGAGGCGGCCACCCTCGAAGGCGCGGGGGCTGTCCGCAAGTTCCGGTCGATCACCTTCCCTCTCTTGAAAGACGTCATACGGACCAACATCGTCCTGTGGTCGATAAACGCCGTCGGTTTTTTCGTGTGGTCCCAGATCTTCTCGCCCCTGACTCCCGAGATGGGCACGGTGACGCCGATGGTCTACATGTACCAGACAGTGTTCGGCGCGAGCACCGTCGTGACGGACCGGAATGTCGGCGCGGGCGCGGCCGTGGGCGTAGTGTTGACAGGCATCGTCATACTTTCCTTCGTGGCGACCAACCTGCTGTTCCGCGACGAAAAGCTCGAATACTAGGGAGGAAATCAAATGAAAAAACTGATGAACTATATAGGATCGAGAGCGAAAAAAATCGGCATCGGTACGGTCATGCTCTGGTGCGTCTTCACCTTCCTGGTGGTCGGCTGGATCGTCGCGGCGTCCCTTTCGACGACGAAGGGTATATTCTCGAACCGGATCCTGTCATCCGGTTTCCATCCGGAAAACTACCTTGCCGCACTCTTCAAGCACAATGTGTCGAAATACTTCATGAACTCGATAATCTACACCTCCTTTTCGATTCTCGGCATACTCATGATCGGCGCGCCGGCGGCGTATGTACTGTCGCGCTTTACGTTCAGGGGAAACAGGCTGATACAGAACATGTTCGTATCCGCTCTCGGCATCCCCGCTATCATGATCATCATGCCCCTGTTCTCGATGATAACTTCGATGCGCATGACCAATTCGCGTCTCGTATTGATCGTCCTCTACATCTGCATCAACGTCCCCTTCACCGTTTTCTTTCTCATCAGTTTTTTCCGCAACCTTTCGTATACCTTCGAGGAGGCCGCGGCGATCGACGGCTGCGGACCGATGAAAACCTTCTGGGTGATCATGCTCCCGCTTGCCCAGCCGGGCATCATCACCGTCAGCATCTTCAACTTCATCACCGTGTGGAACGAATATTTCATGGCGCTCATTTTCGCGAACAAGATGGAACTCCGGCCGGTCGCAGTCGGACTCTACTCGATGATCCAGTCAATGCGCTACATCGGCGACTGGGCCGGCATGTTCGCGGCGGTGGTCATCGTGTTCCTCCCGACCTTCATCATTTATATTTTCCTTTCCGAAAAGATAATCGCCGGTGTCACCGGCGGCGCCATAAAAGGATGATGCGATGGCTTCCATTACCTCCGGCATCCTGGAAATCGAAGGCTCCCCGCTTGAAGGCGAAAATCCGCTGCCGTTGTTCCGCAACGGGAAACACGATACGGACGTCCGTTTGCGGGAGGGTTTCCCCGATCGTTACAAGGCCTTGCTCGGGCACGAGACGGGTTTTCGCATCCTGCCCTATACGCGGCAGGACCGGTACCGGAGGGAAAAAAAGACCATCCCGCTCAGGACAATCGTTCTCGAGAACGACATCCTTCGGGCGGTGTTCCTTCCGGAATACGGCGCACGCCTTTTTTCGCTGGTCAGCAAGAAGGACGGCCGCGAGATTTTGTACCGGAATCCGGTCTTTCAGCCGGCGAATCTTGCGATACGGAATGCCTGGTTCTCGGGAGGAATCGAGTGGAACGCGGGCCAGTACGGTCATGGGTTTTCGACCTGCTCGCCGGTGTTCTGCAGCGTTCAGAAGGATGCCTCGGGACAGGATTTTCTTCGGGTGTACGATTACGAGCGGTGCAAGGGTTTTTTCTGGCATATCGATTTTCACCTCGACGCGGGATCGGATCTCCTCTGCGCCCATACCGGAATCCATAACATCGATATTGTCGAAAAGTCCATGTACTGGTGGACCAATACGGCTGTTGCGCAGAATCCGGGGAGTCGCGTTTTCTCTCCTTCCGCCGAAGTAATTTATATCGACCCCTTCGTAAAAAAGGGTGAACGCCGCTTCGGCTTCGGCGCCATGCCGGAACTCGACATCCTGCCGGGCATCGACGCGAGCTATCCCGAACGACTGACGTATTCGAACGAATACTTTTTCGCCTGCGACCGCGAGGACCTTCCCTGGGAAGCGGCCCTCGACGCCGACGGGAAGGGCTTTTTCGAAGCCTCTACCGGCATGCTCAAATACCGCAAGATGTTCTGCTGGGGAAGCCTTCCCGGAAGCAAACGCTGGGCGGAATTCCTTTCCCGCGAGGGCGACACTCCGACCCAGCTGCACGGCACCGTCATGCCCCCTTCAACGGTCTGGAGCTGGACCCAGGTTTTCGGACTCCTCGAGGCGGAGCCCGATAAAGCGCATGATCCGGACTGGGCTGCCGCCAGCAGTCATGTGGGCTCCGAGGTCGCCGTCCGGATTCCCCGTGCCGCGCTCGAGGCGATGCACGAAGCCTGTCTCGTTTCCGCCCGATCGCCCTGCGGGGAAATCATCGATCAGGGCAGCGGGTGGGGCGCCCTCGAACTCGAACGCAGACGGATCGCCGGGGAAAACGGGCTGTGCGAAACCTTCCTCTTTCCTCCCGGCAGCATGGACGGCAGGCAAAAGCCCTGGCTCGAACTCCTGCACACGGGAACCTTTCCGGACAAAAATCCCGTGGAAATACCCTTCGATTTTCTCGTGCAGGACGAATGGGAGGTTTTGTTGCGCGGGAGTCTTGCCGGGGCTGCCTGCACTGTCGCGAACGGAACGGTCGCAGGATGGAATGCATTGCTGCATTTGGGGGTGATGGCTATGGAGAGGGGCGACTCCACCTCCGCCCGCGTTTGTTGGGAACGGTCGCTCGCTCTCCGGGAAAGCGCCTGGGCATACCGGAATCTCGCATGTCTTGAAATCGAGGAAGGCGATACCGCGGCTGCCTTGCATTGTTACCGGAAGGCCGCTTCCTCTCCGGGATATACGGTCGACCGCGCGATCGCCGAGGAGTATTTGACCCTGCTCGTCGCTTCCGGCAACCTTGATGAAGGAATCGTATTTTACGAAACCCTGGATCCGGCGTGGCAGCGGGACAGCGACGTTCTGGCGGTCCAGCATGCGTACCTTTGCGTGCGTACCGGTAATATTGAAGAAGCCGAAGCGTTCCTCCGCCGGAACGTCGCGAACATACGTGAGGGGGAGACGCCCTTGAGCGATATCTGGTTCGAGACGGAAGCACTCAAGTACGCCCGCGATCGGAACCTCCCGCTGACGGAATCCATCCGGCGGCACATCCGGGAAACGGCCAGGATTCCCGCACCCCTCGATTTCGGGATGCTTTGATCCGGCGTCAATTTCCGGTCGCGCCGAGGTCGAAGGCGACGAACGGAGTGAATGTTTTTTCGGTGTTTTGCTGGACTCCCAGGCGAAGCGCGATTCCGAAGGCGTCGCTCACGCGGAGACCGAGCCCCGCGGTCGCGTTCCAGTGAAATGGAAGTTCCGACAAGACGATTTTGTCCGGGTTTTGGAGCACCGCGCCGATCGACGCGTTCGCGACCGCGAAGACCGGAAATTGTATCCCCCTGCTCCTCCAACTTAAATTACGCTTGAATTCCATGCCCGCACCCGCGACATGACTTCCTGTACGCTCGTCGATCCGCAACGGACCGGGAAACAGGCGACGGTCGGCGAGATCGGGTTTGTAGAAGGGAGGGGCTGTCTCAGTTGCATCGGTACCGTCGCTGAAATCGGTTCCCACCTTCCAGAAGAGTCCTGCGGAAGGAGGAGTGCCCTTCGAAAAGAAAAGGCTCCCGCGGGAATCGAGCGTCCTGAATGTTCGTTCCGAACCCAGCCCGGTCGCTGAAAACAATACGCCGGCCGATGCCGCAATGCCGCTCGCCGGGAATACGGGCGAGTCCAGCCGCTTGAATTCGAACCGGGCTTGGAGGATGGATGCGCTTGCGACCGCGGTGTCCGATTCGATTTCCTGAATATCTTCGCTGTCGATGAAATCATGACGCCATCCTGCGCGCCATTCCATGCCTTCAAGCGGCTGGACGGCGAAATCCATCCCGACGCTCCGGACGACCGTACGAAATTGGTAACCTACGGACGTACCGGTAAGGCGGGTAGTGAAGTCCTGACTCCAGGAGAAAAAGGGATTAACTGAAAAAATACCGCCGAAGGGGAGGACCAGGCCGATGTCAGCACCCGGAGCATCGAGCAGTTCCATATCCGCGGTCAATACGGATCCTTTCATTAAAATATCACGATACAGAATTCCCGGCACGAAGTCGAAGTTGCCGGTGAGGGCGGATGAAAATGTCGCGCCGTAAACGAAATGAAGACGCAGTCCGTTTTTTTCGGATGTCCTGGCCGTGAGCTCCACGACGAGCGGGAGACCGGCCGACGAAAAATCCCGGTGGAGGCGGACGGATTCAAACCTGCCTTTTTTGTCGAGTTCGCGGAACGTATCCTGGAATTCCGAAACGGAGGGAACGGTGCCCGCAAGACGGGCGAATATTTTTTTCGCGGCATCGAGATCCTTACCTTCTGCACCCCGGACGATGATTTGATCCACACGGTGCATCGCGGGCCGCTCCGGGAAGGATCCGGGGTTTGCCGTCGGGACGGCAGAATCGTCGCGGATTTGAGCGAGCCGTGCGGCGTATTTGCGTGCCGTTTCCTCCCCCCGCAATCCGATCTCGGGGCCTTTGCCGAAATCGGAGGGCAGGAAACCACGGACATCGACCGGAATTACCATATCAGCCCGATCGAGCTGGCCGGTGACGTTCGTACGGACGAGGATGTCGAAGGAGCGGAGGATGGCGGCTACGGGCGTCAGGCGCTCCTTTCGGGGATCGTAGGGACTCCCGTCGAAGAGATCGACCGCGATGACGATGTCCGCTCCCATTTCGCGCGCGAGATCGATCGGCAGATTGTCCGACATGCAGCCGTCGACGAAGTACCTGCCGTCAAGGTAGTACGGCGAGAAAATACCGGGGAGGCTCATGCTTGCCCGCATCGTATCCGCGAGCGAACCCCGGGAGAGTACGACCCGCTCTCCGGTAGAGACATCCGTGGCGATCGCGCGAAACCGCCTGGGCAATGCGTCGAAATCCACCGGCGAGGGAACGGAGAGGGAAAGGGAGTCGACATAGCGCAGGATCTTTTTTCCGTCGAGAAGTCCGGTGTTCAACGCAAGCCCTTTGTCGTCGAATTCGAGCGAGGCCGCATAACGGGAACGGTCCGATTTTCCGGAAAACGACTCACTCTCACCCGACGTGTCCTCCGCGAACAGATCGATCCAGTCGGTGCCCGTCATGATCGATTCGAGATCGGCAGCGTCGTAACCCATAGCGTACAGTCCGCCGACGATAGATCCCATGCTGGTGCCGACCACGATGTCGACCGGCAGTCCCATCTCCTCGATCACCTTGATCACTCCGACATGCGCAAGGCCCCAAGCGCTGCCGCCCGAAAGGACAAGCGCTATTTGCGGTCGCTTTTCTTGGGCGTTCACGGCGTCTTCCGCGGTCAGCGCGAAGGCGGTGCACGCGAGGATCGCGAAAAGGAGGACTTTCAGGTCGGAAAAACAGGTTTTCATGTCGGATCTCCTTGATACACTTTAAGTATAGCATGGAGGCGGTCTCTGGTCGAAAGAGCCGGAAAATTATATGATGGTTCTCGTATGCCGAATAGTCCGGATGAATTTCCGGTGAAAAGGATGGCCCATATGAGTCAGATTATCGCGGTCGGTTTGAGCCCGACGCTCCAGAAAACGATTGCATTCACCCAATTGAAAAAGGACGGCGTGAACCGCTCGACCGGCTACCGGATCGATGCATCGGGTAAAGCCGTGAACGCAGCCCGTGTCCTGTTGCAACTGTCGCCGGGAATCGTGACCAATATCTGCCCTCTCGGGGAGGACAACGCGGCTTTTTTTCTCCAACTCGCGGAGGATGACAATCAAGTTTTTAAATGGATTCCGGTGGCCGGCCGGGTCCGTTACTGTTACACACTGCTAGAGCCGGGTACCGGGCAGGTGACCGAACTGGTCGTCAGCGAGCCTGTCGGCGGCATCGATTTTTCCGCGGTAGCGGACCGACTTCTGGAGATGATCCGGGACGAGGCCAAGACCTCCAAAGCCCTGATTTTCGCGGGCAGCAGGCCCTCGTCGTATCCGGAAGATCTCTGTCCGCGCATTTGCAGGACTGCCGTCGAGGCGGGCTGCACGGTGATGGTCGACTATCACGGCAAGGATTTGCTGCGCACCCTCGAGCAGGTTGTTCCCGACATCATAAAAATAAACGAGGAGGAATTCTGCGGTACGTTCGGCTGCGAATTTCCGTTGACCGAGGAAAAACTCGGCGGGCTCATCGCTTCGAAAAGCGCGGAGCTCGGCAACACGATCGTGATAACCCGCGGTTCCCGGGATACCTGGGCCGCCGCGAAAGGCGAGCTCTTCCATCACCCCGTACACGCCGTCACCGCGCTCAATACCATTGGCTGCGGTGATTCCTTCTCCGCCGGTTTCCTGTATTCCTGGCTGCAGGACCGGGATACGAAAGCCGCCCTCGTAAAAGGCGGCTGGTGCGCGACCCGGAACGCGCTGAATTATCGCCCCGGCTCGATCAAAGATCCCGGGGACGAAGGCGAACGGTTATGGCTGTAAAAAACTGAAGCGACCCGGTACTGTTCGCCCCTTCACTTCGCCTGCACCGGGAATCTCACCGTAAACGCGGTACCGTTTTCCCTGTCCAGCGAAACCGATCCTCCTATCTGTGCCGCGAGTCCGGTCACCAGGATGAGGCCGAAACCCTTCTGCCCGTGGAGGTCGAAGGAATCCGGCAGGGCCGTTCCGTTGTCCGATACGACGAGGGTTGCATTCCGGTCATCGAGAGCCGTAAGCCTGACGGTAACGGTACCCTTGCTCCCGCCGGGAAAAGCGTATTTGCAGGCATTGGTCAGGAGCTCGTTCAGGATGATGCCGAGCGGGGAGAGGACATTCGAGTCGAGTATGATTTCGTCGAAGTGCCGTTCGAATGCGATGAGGGCCGTATCGAATTGGGCGGCAAGCGCGTCGAGCAGCTCGCTGAAATAATCCGACGCGGACACGTGCCTGAAGTCGCGGGATCGGTAGAGTTTGTCGTAGACTACCATCATGCTGAGCAGCCGGCCCCGCGCGTTCACGAGTGCGGCCTTGGCCTCGGCGTTTTCCAGCTGCTCTTCCTGCAGGGAAAGCAGCGATATCGACACGTTCATGTTGTTCTTGATGCGGTGGTGCACTTCCTGGAGGAGCAATTTTTTCTCTTCGAGCAGCGCCTCAATCTTGTCGTCGGCGATTTTCCGCTCGGTGATGTCCGTGACGATTACGAGCAGTTTTTTTCCTTTTTCTTCGCGGCGCGCGCTCAGCCTGACCACCCGGCTGCCTTGCTTGGTCTTGAGCCCCATGTCGAGCGTCTTGCCGTCAGGCTGCCGGAACACCGCCCCGAACCGTCCCAGGAAAACGTCCCGGTCTCCGTCCCTGAGAAACTCGGAAAAAAGCCTGCCCTTGACGTCCCGGTCGTCGCTTCCGAGCATGTCCAGAAAAGTCTGATTGGCCTTCATGATGATCCCGTTTTCGTTGAGGCTGATATAGCCGACGGGGGCATGGTTGTAGAGGCGTACATAATCGTCGCGGGCGAGTTCGAGTTCGTTCCGCGAGGTTCGCAGTTCGTCATTCTGCATCTCAAGCTCTATCTGGTGTACTTGGAGATCATGGATCAGGGTCCGGGTATCCTCGGCATTCAGGATGTTCGTTTCGCCTGCGGCCGCAAGCGCCGCCTCCGCCCGCAGCCGCAACCGCCGCAGTTCTTCATCGCTCATGTTTTTCATTTGCTGCTTACCTCGCGGGAATCGGCCAGACGCCGTTCGAGCTCCTTTACCCGAACTTCGGCGGCCGCCAGTTTTGTTTCGAGCCCCGTTTTATCGGTTATATCGAGGCAGGATCCGACATAACCCAAAAATACCGAATTTTCGTCGAATC
>JFJP01012166.1_pt1 | contig 26385 bp, 22 predicted proteins | sample 431651 | NCBI WGS metagenome assembly JFJP01 (sample SAMN02602958, study PRJNA72255) | Microbial mat metagenome, whole genome shotgun sequencing project. | biome: fresh water; feature: sink hole; material: water; isolation source: purple microbial (photo- and chemosynthetic) mats found in...
CCCATTTAATCCAGCCGATTTTCGATCCATTCACTGGCTTGTTGTTGACAGGCTCAACCACCTCCTGCAACCCGCCGCCTGGGCAAACCCATCCGCACCACAGCCTGCCAAAGAAAAGCGAAGACAAAAACATCAAACCGAACATCACCAAACTGCCGTTGACAATGCCATTCATCGCGCCATCAATGATGACGTAGGGCGAAAAATAATTCATGGTGATCGGAAAGGATAGAAAGGCGAGAATCACAAGGGCTTTGCGGATGCGCTGTCGCATGGGAAGTTGACGGGTCATTTTTTCTCCTGATCATTAAATCCAATCGCGCGGGTCATTTTTTCAACTTCAAGATTCACAAAAGACTCCGATTGGTCTGCAAGAAAACCTGAAAAATAGCCATACAAATATAAGGATGTCATGCCGTGAATCATGCTCCACGCTGAAAGCGCAAGGTGCGTCACAATGGGGGTGTATGGCATCCCGTATTTTTTCAACACTTCATATTGGGCTTTGAGCGGCGCAGGCAGGCGGACACTCACAGCGTCGCCTGAAATTTTTCCCGCCGCGTGCGCCTCTCCAATCACATTTTGCAGGGCAAGAAATCCGCGTTGGGCGGCGGGACCTGCGCGGTTATCAAGCACATAGCCTGGGACCGGCGTTCCAAAAATCAACGCATATTTTTGCGGGTTGGAAATCCCCCACTGAAAATACGCCCTGCACAACGCGCGAAAACGCGCCGTGTGGTCGGCTGGTTTGCACGCATCGCGCGCCGTCTCCAACGCCACGCTAAAGGAGTTGAATGCGTCAATGATGAGGACAGTCACCAGATCATCGCGGCTGGGGAAATATCGGTACAGGGCGGGCGAATGGCGCGCAGGGACAGCGACACCACGCCCGTTTCACCAACCTGCTTCCAGGCGGCGGCAAGGATTTCTTCACGGGTTGCGTCCCGCTGGCGTTCTCGTCGAGTTTGAGTCATCTCTCCACTTTCGTTATATGTGTTTATATTAGTTTACAGTGTTTACTATTTTACCCAATTCAACCCACTTGTCAAGAGTTGAATCAGGCAATCGTTCTCACGCTATAATAGGGAAACTTCAAACTGAGGAGTATTTCATGTCAAACGTCTTTGCATCCCCGCACCCGCTTGTCGCCCACAAACTGTCGCGCCTGCGTGATAAAAATATCGAACCCAAAAAATTCCGTGAATTGGTACGCGAAATTGCCGCGCTTCTGGCTTATGAAGCCACTGCCGATCTTCTCGTTACACCGCGGGAAGTTGAAACGCCACTCGCAAAAACCATGGGAGTGGAACTACAGGAAAAAATCGGTCTCATCCCAATTCTGCGCGCAGGGTTGGGGATGGTTGAAGGTATATGGGAATTAATGCCTGTTGCAGAGGTATGGCACATTGGGCTGTACCGCGATGAGCGCACCCTGCGTCCTGTGGAATACTACAACAAGCTGCCGCTTGAGCAAACAGTCTCTGTTTGTCTGATACTCGACCCAATGCTTGCAACGGGCGGCTCTGCTGTTGCAACGGCAGACATCCTCAAACGCTGGGGGGTAAAGAAAATCAAATTCGTTGGTTTGATCGGCGCACCCGAAGGCGTGAGAGCCATGCAGACCGCCCATCCCGATATCCCCATTCACCTCGCCGCCATAGATGACCACCTCAACGAAAAAGGCTACATTATGCCTGGACTTGGCGATGCGGGCGACAGGCAATTTGGGACAGGATAGGATTGGTAATTGGTAATTGGTAATTGAGGCAAAGCCATGAAAAAGGGAACGGTTGAAATAGAGCGTTGCCAGATTGCATACATTGAGGCGGGTTCGAATTCGAATCCGCCTGTTTTACTTCTACATGGAATATCGAAAATTCTGAGAAACTAAAATGGAAAACAAAAAAACCTACGATTTGAAGTCCATCAAAATGCCCTATCTTTCAGGCGGATTATTGCGCCTATTCACTTTGCTTATCGAAGGTCCGCTAAGCGGGTTGTTGATTCCAAATCTATTACAAAGCGCGGGCATTGAATGGCTGCGGAAACAGGTCATTGACGAAGCGCCAACCCATCACCCGATTCACTTTACTGGCGCACCCGCCACACAGAATGCAGCCGTGCCAGAAGATGAATTCCCTCGCGCCGCCATTGCTGAATCTCGCGGGTTTCATTTTTCCACCGTCTTCGACTACGCCAAAGCCTACCGCAATGGCGTGACCACGCCCGAAGAAGTAGCAAAAAAATTACTGGACGCCATCGCAGCCAGCAATGCCGCCACGCCTCCCTTACGCGCCGTAATTACTGTTAACCGCGAAGATGTGCTGCGGCAGGCGCGCGAAGCCACGCAAAGAATCAAAGCAGGCAAGCCGCTCAGTATTTTCGACGGCGTACCCGTCGCGGTCAAAGACGAACTGGATATGACCCCATACCCGACCACCGTCGGCACCTCATTTCTTGGTAAATCACCCGCAACAGAAGACTCCACCGTGGTGGCTCGTATGCGGGCGGCGGGCGCGCTGCTGATCGGCAAAACCAACATGCACGAGATCGGCATCAACGTGACAGGCTTGAATCCGCATCACGGCACGACGCGCAACCCGTACAACACGGGGCACTTCACAGGCGGAAGTTCCAGCGGTTCGGCGGCGGCGGTCGCGGCGGGGCTTGTACCCGTAGCCCTCGGCGCAGACGGCGGCGGCTCAATTCGCATCCCCGCTTCATTTTGCGGAGTATTTGGATTAAAAGCCACCTTTGGAAGAATAAGCGAACTCGGTGCCGCACCCCTGTGTTGGAGTGTGGCTCACGTCGGACCTTTGGCTGGCACTGCCACCGACATGGCTTTGGCGTACGCTGTAATCTCAGGTCCTGACCTACGCGACCCGAATTCATTGCACCAGCCATTACCCACACTCGAAGGTTGGGACCAACTCGACCTGCGCGGGGTCAAGCTTGGCATTTACAAGGAATGGTTCCAACATGCTGACGCCGAAGTGGTTGCGGCTTGCGAAACCATGCTTAAGCGGTTTACCGACATGGGAGCAGAAATCCGTGAAGTGGTCATCCCCGATTTGGAATTAAACCGCATCGCCCACACAGTCACCATTGTCAGCGAAATGGTACAGGCGATGAGCTACACCTACCCCGAACATCACCGCGAGCACGGATTGGATGTCCGCCTTAACCTGGCACTGGGACGCGCCTTCAACGCGCAAGACTATCTGCTGGCACAGCGCGCCCGCACACGAATCATCAACAACTTCAACCGCGCCCTCAAAGATGTAGATATGATCCTCACCCCCACCACCGGCATCGCTGCGCCAGAAATCAAGAAAGGCGCTCTGCCCGATGGGGAGTCTGACCTCTCGACCACCGTCGAGATCATGCGTTTTGTTACCGCTGGCAATATGACAGGTCTGCCCGCCATCTCTTTCCCTGTTGGCTACACGACAAAAAATCTACCCATCGGGATGCAAGCCATTGGGCATGCCTGGCAGGAAAATTTACTACTGCGGCTGGCGATCAATGCAGAACGGGCTATCGAACGCAAGGAGCCGCAGGTACATTACAAGGTTTTATAAGGAACCGACTTCGGTATAGACTCCAACGTCTTCTGACATTGGAGTCTATATTTACTGGTGTGAAGGATACGCTCATGGCTTAATTAACTGATGTGACGCGCGAACAACCCCGAAGGCGGTGAAATAAGTATAGATTTGCGCCATACCATCCCTTCGGGATTGCAAACTGCGTACCATCAGTTAAGCGATGTGGCGTACGACACAAGTGTCGTGCTTGAGGGGTTTTGCAGTAAAGTCACAACTGTTCTGAACTGTATAGCACACTCCCCCATGTGCGCCCTGCCAATTTCAAAACGCTCTGTCGAATCGTTAGACTTGACACGGACACAAATTGCGGTTTTGCACCTCTCAGGATTTTTCAAAATCCAACCGCGAAGCCCGCAAAGTACGCCAAGAAAACGCTCTCTCAAGAGTAGAGTCGAAAGTCACCCGACTTTCGAGCAAAATCAAGAGAGTTTGTAGTCCGCGCTGACGCGAATTAATTTACTGCACCCAAGAAAATCTTCCAAAGAGCAGCGAAAATTCGCGCAGATTGGCAGAAAAATACAGGGCGGAATAGTTGCAATTTATACCCGTTTTCAGTATAAATTCACCCGTTCCACAGGAGTTGTTTTGAGCAAGCCTTTCGCGTTTGCGAAAGGCTTGCTCCTGTGCTACCATGACTACTATGAGAATGATCCTATGTCACAAATTTCCATAACACTATTCCTTCTGTTTATTGCTGTCCTTTTGCTTTTGGGTAATATTCTGCGGGCTGATATCGTTGCGCTGATGTTAATGTTGGCATTGGGGCTGAGCGGAATCCTGACTTCGCAGGAGGCATTCTCTGGATTTAGCCGTTCTGCGGTTGTCATTATGTTCTCTGCATTCGTTCTTGCCGAAGGACTGCATCGTTCCGGGTTGACCGAACGCATAGGGTCTTTCATCATCAGATTATTCGGTAAAGGAGAGCGGCGATTGATCTTCGGCGTGATGACAGCTTCTGCAATCCTTTCGCTTTTTATGAACAATATCGCCGCCGCATCTTTGTTATTTCCTTCATTATCTGGAGTGGCGCGTCGTTCAAAAGTCTCGCCATCCAAATTGCTAATGCCATTGGCTTTTGGAACCATTCTCGGCGGTATGGCAACTTTATTGACCACGACCAACATCATTGTCAGCGGATTGCTGCGCGATGCAAAACTTCCAGGTTTCACGCTGATAGATTTTGCGCCCATCGGCATCCCCCTGGCGCTGGCTGGCATCTTATTTATGGTTTTCCTCGGACGCAAGTTATTGCCCGATCAATCGCCTGCCCAGCGTCATGAAGAGGGTGATGAATCAGACGATTTACTCAATACATATCAACTTGCCGAAAGACTGGTTAGGGCGGCTATTCGCAAAGGCGGGAGTCTCGACGGTGTCACGCTTGAAAAAAGCGGCTTACGTGAAAAATATCACCTCAATGTGATCGCCATTCAACGCGGAAAATCCACGCTGTCTATTGATGCCAGGGTTATTTTGAGAAGCGAAGATATCCTTTTGATCATGGCTCGCCCTGAAGATAGCGTGCCGGCATCGCTGGCGGATATGATGGAAATACTCCCTTCCGGCAAATGGCAGCAGGATTATCTTTCCATGCCAAATATGAAGTTGATCGAAGCCGCCATTGCGCCCCGCTCTCATCTTGCGCACCAGACCTTGAGCGAGATTCGATTTGAGCAAAAATTCAGCGCGCGAGTTTTAGCCATCTGGCGGCGTGGACGTTCCATCCGTACCCGTCTTGAAGATTTGCCGCTTGAGTTTGGCGACGGATTATTACTCCAAGGCGCAGAAAAAGGATTGACCTTGCTCAGAACAGAACCTGGCTTGATCCTGCTTGCAGAATCAGCGCCGTCCATGCGGATGACACTACGCGGCTGGTTTACTACGCTGATTATGGCGCTCACATTGACGTTGGCGGTTGTGTTCCCATCTCAAATTGCAGAAATCATGTTGAGCGGCGCGGTGGCAATGGTTTTAATCCGCACGTTGAGCATGGATCAGGCATATCGCGCAGTTGACTGGCGCAGTTTATTCCTTGTGTCGGGAATGCTGCCAGTTGGCGTGGCATTGAACAAAACAGGAGCATCTGCCATGTTTGCCGATGGCATTATTTCATCTTTTGGCGGCGCCGGACATTTGGTCTTATTGGCAGCCTTTGTTTTTCTAACCGTGGCGCTGACCCAGGTAATCAATGGCGCCGCCGCAGTCACCGTTGTCGCGCCGATTGCAATCGTCGCCGCCCAGCAGGCTGGGATGGAACCAAGAAGTGTAGCGATGGCAGTGGCGCTGGCGTCGTCCATGGCATTTATGTCGCCGCTGGGACATTCGGTCAATGTTATGGTCATGGGGGCGGGTGGGTACACATTCAAGGACTATGCTCGTGTAGGTGTACCGCTTACTATTTTGTTGGTCATTATCCTGCTCATCATTCTTCCGCTTGTTATGCCGATTGGGTAAAAAAGAGAATATCTCATTTCACAACCCAGCGGCGACTTGATGGATCAAGAGTCAAGTCTTATCCATTACACAGGCAAAAGCCGCCCACCTCCAAAGTTGTTAACTGTTTTGCAGTAATCAATCCAACTTCTCGATGGGGGTATAATTTCACTGCATTTAATAATTTTGGCATAATATTTTTCTGTGATCAAATAAAGGATAGGACGCAATATGGCTGACACCATCTATGTAGTAGACGATAATGAATTAAACCTAAAAATCGTTTCGGCAGCTTTGCGGTCTGTGGGGTACGAAGTTGCAACTGCTCAAAATGCCGCTGAGGTTCTGGCAAATATAGGAACCGTGCATCCCGCCCTCGCAATCCTAGATGTAATGATGCCTGATATGGACGGCTATGAATTGTGCCGACGGCTTCGCACCCATCCTGACACGTCCAATCTCCCAATTATTATCCTAACCACCCTGAGCGAACTGGATGAACGGTTAAAAGCATTTGAGGCAGGCGCTGACGATTTCATTGCCAAGCCGTTTATTCCCCAGGAATTGCAGGCTCGCGTAAAGGTTCTTTTGCGTCGCTTTACGCCACAGGAAGCTCCTGTTACCACCCTCCAAGCTGAAACGACAGCGGTTTTCTCCCTGCGAGGCGGTGTCGGGGTTTCAACAGTCGCCACAAACCTTTCAGTTGGGTTGGCGCAGGTCTGGCAATCTCCAGCCTGTCTTGTAGATATGGCGCTGATTAATGGACAGAGCGCCTTGATGCTGGACGTTCCGTTGCGGAATGGCTGGGGCGACCTTGCCGGGGTTCGGCTAGATGAAATCGATTCTGAGATTCTTCAACGAATATTACTAAGCCACGAATCAGGGCTGCGTGTGCTTGCCTGTCCGAAGCGCTTTGAAGATGCTGAATTACTTAGCATCGATCAAGTACAGCGAACCCTGAAGCTGCTTAAAAATCAATTTGAATATCTTGTTTTTGACCTGCCGCATGACTTCAGCGCAACCACAATTGCCGCCCTTGATGCCGCAGATAGAATTGTCCTTTTGCTTTCTCCAGAGCTATCCTCTGTTCGTTGTGCCAGCATTGCCTTGGAAGTTTTTGATAAACTGAATTACGCGCCGGAGAAAATTAAACTTCTGCTGAACTGGACTTTTTCCGGCAAAGGGTTGGCACGTACCGAAATCGAAAAAGCGATCAAGCGGAAGGTGGATATTGTCCTTCCCAACGTGGGTGATGCGCTGGTGAGCGCCCTCACGTACGGAAAGCCACCGGTGTTTCAGGAGCCAAATGGAGCAATTGGCGCATTGTTTGAAGACCTTGCCTATCACTGGAGCAAAGAGAGCCATCGCTCATCTGTGCCGCCAACCCCAAAAGACGGCTACAAGAGAGTTAGAGATCGCGCCCGCGCTCGCCAAAAACAAGGATAGTTTTTAGGAAAAACAGGACAATATTGCTATGAAGAAATTTTTTCGCGGACAAGGATTGGTCGAGTACGCCATTCTCATTGCGCTTATTGCAGTTGGAATTATTTTGGCGCTTAATTTATATGGTGTTTCAGTGTATGACGCCTACTGTTATGCCGCCGACAAGATTTCGGGTGGCGAAGCCTGCAAGCCCGTTCAATTATGCCCGGATGATTTTTCTACAGACCTCTCAGGGTGGAGCACTTTACAAGGCACAACAGGAAGTGTGGCGGGTGGAAATTTTTGCCCTCCCAGCTACACTCTGATGCTTAATTCATGTTCGGTGTCCGAGTCACTAACGGATTATTCTGTTATGCTAAATGATGCAAATCTGAGTTCAGGCTCGGGGTATGGTGTTGCCTTTCGCGCCGTGAACACCCCAAACGGCATGAATGGCTACGTTTTTCAATATGACCCGGGGTATTACCCAGGCGCATTTATTATTCGAAAATGGGTAAATGGACGCGAATTAAGTGCTCCCATTGCCGTAGCAAAAGCCCCGGGATATGACTGGTATAGTTCCCCGCGCGATATTGAAGTTGTTGTGGAAGGTGATACATTTACCGCCTACGTGGATGGTGTTGAAGTCCTAACGGCAACAGATTCCACCTACGCCACTGGCGGCACCGGGTTACGCACCTGGGATAGCACAAAGGTTTGTTTCGACCAATTTGGAATGCAATCTGCTCCATAGTCTGAGGATATTATGTCATTTGAAGAATCCCCCTCCCTTAATGAATATAAAGCAGGGCTTCCCGAAAACCTGCCAGATCCATCTGTCAAGAAGCGCCGTATCCGCGTTCTCTTGGGTATATTGTTTGGAATTTCCCTCTTGTTGGGAATTGCAAATTTTTTGAAATCTGACACAGCCAGCTTCTTAATGGGCACTGGCTCAATTCAAGGTATGGTGGTGGATGCGCAAGGTTCTCCATTTATTGGGGATGTATTTGTGATCGGCGTTGACCAGATCATTCACACCTCACCCGATGGCTCTTTTTTACTCGAACGCATCCCCTCCGGCGATCAATCTCTGGTTGTGGCAAATACCACGACGGGACAGGAACATCCTGTAAAAATAGTCGCGGGACAAACAATCAACGTCGGTCGTCTGCAATTTTTAGTTACAGCCACGCCAGGACAGTAAGCGCTGCGTTTTATTTTTTGACATTGATGCTGTGCTTATTAACTTCACGCTTGGGAGAGTCTTTTCTTCGACATGCTCATGGGGGCATATCAGATATAAAACAAGGTTTCACGCTGCATTATAATAATTAGTGTCCTGCGAACTGCGGGAAAAGGAGATTGAATGAAAAACGTTCACTATGCGTTTGTATTTGGCTTGATATTTACATTTCTATTGTCTGCATGTGGTACGCCAACTCCAGTTGTGGTTGTGGTGACGGCTACATCATTGCCGCCAACTGAAACGCAGGCTGTTGAGCCAACAGCAACTTTGGTACCTGTGCCTTTGTCTGGACCGCAAAATGGCACGACCATGCAGTGGATTGATGGAAGTACGTTGGTATATATTCCGCCCTCAGAATTTATCATGGGAAACGGCGGCTTTGATGCTCCCATTCATACAGTGGCGGTTGATGGCTTTTGGATGTATGAAACCAAAGTGACCAATCGTATGTTCGCCCAGTGCGTGGCGGTCGGTGCCTGTTCTGCTCCCACCGAGGAGCTTGGTGGACCCGTGTACAGCAATCCTGAATATGCAAATCATCCTGTGGTCGGTGTAACATGGGATCAGTCGCAGACATATTGTAGCTGGGCGCAGGGTCAATTACCCACAGAGGCGCAATGGGAAAAAGCCGCGCGCGGTAATGATGGCAACGTATATCCCTGGGGTAACGATAAGCCCGCTTGTGATGTACTCAACCTGGGATATTGTTCGGGGCGTACCTCTGAAGTGGATTCATTTTCTGCCGGCGTAAGTCCGTATGGTTTGTACGATATGGCGGGCAATCTGTTTGAATGGGTCAATGACTGGTATGGTGAGGCGTATTACAACGATGCGCAGTCCGCAGCAAATCCCGTTGGACCTGAAAGCGGGCAGTATCGCGTAATTCGCGGTAGTTCGTTTGAGACAGATTTCGATCAGGCTGAATCCGCCATTCGCCATTTTGGCGCGCAGGTATATCACAGCCGTGATCTCGGCTTCCGTTGCGCGGTGACAGAGCCAAAACTTTTTGCTCCCTATTGTCAGCTCGCGGCGTACATTCCCACCGGTGTGATTGTTTCCAATGGCTGTGAATTACCGGTAACTGAAATTGCAGGTCAATATTGCGCGGCGACAAATAGTTTTGCCACTATAGATATTCCCGCCAATGCAATCTATGAAGTTGATAAAGACCTAGAATGTGAAGAAGCCGTTGTGGATGGGCAACGTATTCTGACCTGCCTGGGACCAAAGGCAACTGAGGCAACGAATGAGATTACAGTGTGTAATCCAACGTGTAGCAATTCACCTTCCGTTACCGGCGCTGTTCCCACCTGTGACCCTGGCTACACACTTGACCCCGCAAGCGGATCATGTAACTACTCGCCGATCATTGGGCAGGTTGGTGTGGCGGGATGTCCTGTTGGATATGTCTTGTCAGACAGGGGTGGTCAGCAATCCTGTGTGATTGGGACCAATGCAAATGGCGAATGTCCCACTGGCTTATATTTTGACAACCTTGCTGGCAGGTGCGCGGCTCCCACTGAACAGGTTGAAGCGCCTTATGGAATTGATAACCCATCCCTTGCTGCTCAATCTTATTCTGGATGTGCGGCTGGATTTTCCTACAGTGAAACATTCCAATGCTGCCAGGCTGTGAGCGGAGGAACCTACCCGGGCTGTTCTCCAGGCTCCACATTCAATGCAGAACTGGGGGCTTGTTCTCCAGGTGAGATACGGCTTGCTGGTCCTGGCTGCGTCACGCTCGACGTGACCACTCTCAAATGCAGTCAGCCAGTTAATACATGCGCCCCAATCACAAACGAGACGCGGTGCATTCATAATCCTTTCTGCCGCTGGAATGAAAATGCAGGCTCGTGTGATGTAAGACAATAAAACCGAGTCGAATGATAAAAGCCCCGCAAGATAACCTTGCGGGGCTTTTATGTATGAAAAATAAAATGTGACTCTACTGCAAAAACCAATTAAACACGAAGGGCACTAAGGAGCACTAAGTAAAAGCCTTTCATCTATTAACCTTCGTGTACTTCGTGTTTGAAGACCATTTTGCAGTGGACTCAAATGTAGAATAGGACTTACGCAGTTCAAAATCTTTTAGCCGCGAATTACACGAATTTTCGCTAATTGCTTAATTAATTGCTTAAATAATTCGTGCGAATTCGCGAAATTCGTGGCAACTTTTGTGGTCTTGCGTAAGTCCTATAGAATATGTTTTATATAAGGGGATTTTTTCGGGAGTGCCAATCTGTGGCTTCCTGAAAAGCATACCCGGTGCGTAATACACCAGCCTCATTCCATGCGCGTGATACGATCTGTAACCCGATTGGCAAGCTGTCTTTTGTAAATCCGCATGGGACACTCAATGCGGGCAGTCCGGTCAGGTTGAATGGCGATGTGAAACGGGTCAATTGGCGGGCGCGCTCCAAAGCATTTTCTCCTTCGAGTACCGGCGCGGCGATGGGAGTCGTGGGGAGAATCAGCGTGTCGTACAAAGTAAGCAGGGATTCACATTGTCTCTTAACTTCTACTTGTGCGCGTCTTGCCAGGATGTATTCGCTGGAGGTGAACGCCGCGCCCGTTTCCAACCTCTGGCGAACATCTGCGCCAAACCAATCGGGGTGTTCCTTCATTCTTTCACGGTGGAATGCCGCGCCATCGGATTGAGTCATCAAAGCATTGGCGAGCGCGCCTTCCTTGAGAAAATCCACGTTTACTTCGCTAATCAGCGCGCCTTGTTCAGCCAGTATTTGCGCGGCTTGGCGGACTGCTTCCAATACTTCCTGGTCTGCCTCTTCAATAAAACTTCCAACAGCAAGTGCAATCTTGCGTTCTTTCATGGTGTCTTTGAGATGACTGTAATAATCTCCTGGTAAGGTTTTGACAGAAGTCGGGTCGAGTTCGTCATAGCCGCCCATAACCTGTAGCATGAGCGCAGCATCTTCAACCTTGCGTGTAATGGGTCCCGCGTGATCGAGATTCCACGAAAGCGGCAAAATACCGCGCAAACTTACGCGCCCATACGTAGGTTTCAGTCCAACCACGCCGCACAACGAGGCAGGGATGCGGATCGAGCCGCCCGTATCTGTGCCAATTGCCGCCATTGCCATTCCAGCAGCAACCGCCACCGCGCTTCCACCTGATGACCCCCCAGATATTCGGGTAATGTCCCAGGGATTTCTACACGCGCCATAATGCGGATTATTGTTCGTTACGCCAAGCGCTATTTCATGTGTATTGGTTTTTCCAATGATCTGGGCGCCCGCTTTTTTAATTTTTTGCACAACTATGGCATCCTCTTGTGGAATGTTGTCTGCAAAAAAACGCGACCCCGATGTTGTGCGAATTCCTTTTGTGTCGTAAAGGTCTTTTACAGCAACTGGAATTCCGGAAAGTGCCCCCCCTTGCAGCAGCAAAGGTTCAGGCGGTATTACCGTAATAAATGCATTAACGATCGGATTGAGCTTCTCAATTTGACGGTAACAGGCTGAGGCGAGGTCTGAAGCGTCTACTTCCTTGCTTTTTACAAGGTTGCGTTGGTCGGTTAGGGATAAAGATGCAAGATTCATGTCAGGTCGATTATAACAAAATAGGATATTCCACCCATAGTCTATCTGTACTGATGCTGTAGAATGAAAATGTCTTAATAATCAACGACAAAAAGGAGTACCATCTTATGAAGAAAACAACTTATGAGTTCACTGCAAAAAGGTCTTCAAACACAAAGGACACGAAGTACACGAAGATTAATAGATGAAAGGCTTTTACTTAGGGTTCCTTAGTGACCTTCGTGTTTAATTGGTTTTTGCAGTAGAGTCACTTATCTTTTGTTGGCAATGAGTGTTCTTACGGTTTTGTTTATTTCAGCGTGCGGAGGTTCCCCCGCCCTTGCAACACAAGCTCCTGTCGAAACTGCGCCGACTACTGTGCCTCAGCTACCCGCCGCCCCCGAACAGACCTTTGCCCCCGCCTGTCAGGCGGCTGCTTCCTGTGCCGCCCCCGCTGTGACAGATACTGTGGCGGCAGACCGATATTGCGTCGAAAAAATTCCCTACCAGAATATTTTTGTTGATGCCGGTATTGCGTTTGAAGTTCTCGACCCTGCCAATTTGACCTGCGCCGATAACGGCACAATGGTTAACGGAAAACATGTGATTGAATGTCATGGTACGCCAGCCTGGACAACCGAACTTAAATTTACAAACACTGCTTGCAGCAGCGCCAGCCTCACGACTGGCACAGGAAAGTGTCAGGATGGCTTGGGGTACGACGCGGCTCAAAATTGTTGCGCCCCATTGACCGCCGGAGATGCGGGTTCCGTGACCATCAAAGTTAGCATGGGAACTTGCAATTAAACGGATAACAACTTGAAAAAAAAGCCGCCCCGCAAATACGGGGCGGTTTTTTGATTGGGTCTTGCAAATTATTTACTGGCTTGCGTCCAAATCAATGACCCGATTTTGATATATCCACAGGCGATGATACAAGCCGCGTTGTTCGAGCAAACTTGCATGTATTCCACGTTCCACAATTTGCCCATGATTCATCACAATAATTTCATCCATATTTTCCAGCCCGATCAAACGATGTGTGATTAGCAGGGAAGTTTTTTGTTTCATCACGCCAAACAAAGTTTCAAGAACTTCTTTTTCTGTAAGCGCATCAAGATTTGCAGTGGGTTCATCCAGGATCAAAACCGGCGCATCTTTGATTAGCACGCGCGCAATCGCCAGCCGTTGACGCTCGCCGCCTGAAAGCCGCAAACCCTGTTCGCCGATCATCGTGTCATACCCTTTTGGAAGATTCACAATGAAGTCATGAATCTGCGCGGCTTTGGCTGCGGATTCAATTTCATCCTGCGTGACTTTGCGGCGGGCGAAGCGTAAATTTTCACGGACAGATGTGTTAAAGAAATAAGTATTTTGTGAGACGAGACCAATTCGCATCCGCGCCGAATCCTGATTCAGCGTCTTGAGCGATTCTCCGCCGAGGGTGATTTCTCCAGTTTCGTATTCCCAGAAGCGGAGGAGTAAATTTGCCAGGGTTGATTTCCCCGCGCCGCTGGGTCCAACGATGGCAGTTGAGGTCGAAGGCTGAAGGTCTAGGTTCACACGTTGCAGGGCAGGAATGGATTGTTTGGGGTAGGCGAAAGAGAGGTTGGTAATTAGTAACGAGTTGCGGGTAACGAGTTGGTTTTCCTCGTTTCTCGTTTCTCGTCCCTCGTCCTTTACTTCTGGCTCCGTATCCACCACTTCAAACAATTTCTTTGCCGCTTCGCGCGAGGCATTCCACATTTGAGCTGCAAGCGGCAAAGGAATGACAGCCTCAAAGGATGCAAAGGCAAGCAGAGTCAATGATGCAAGCATGGGACCAGCAATGGCGCCTGAGCTTACCAGCGGAATGGTAAGCAGCAGGATCGTCCACAAGCCAAGGTTGGTGAGCAACGTGGTCAGGCTTGAATGAAATCCTGTTACTTGCGCCATGCGGCGTTGAGCGTTGCCGTAATCAAGTCCGTTTTTTGCAATTTGAGCCAGTCGTTCTTCACCGCGCCCATAGGCAAGTAAATCTGCCATGCCTTGAATACCATCCACCAGGCGGGTGTGTAAATCTGCGCGCAGGGTGATAGTCTGCTCTGCCGAGCGCCGGCTAAGGATTTGCGAAAGAATGGGCAAGACAAGCCCAAGGCTGAGAAAAAAGATCAGGAAAACAGGAGCAAGCATCGGGTCGAAAGAGGCGAGAAAGATCGCAGTGAAAAAGCCGACGACCACCGCTGTCAAAGGCGGCGAAACAACTCGCACGTAGAAATTTTCCAATGTTTCCACATCGCCAATAATGCGCGAGAGCAAATCACCAGCGCGGAATTCCATCAGGCGGGCGGGGGCGAGGGGTTCGAGTTTTTCGTAGAACCAGGCGCGCAGGTGTGAAAGCAGGCGGAAGGTAACGTCATGCGAAACGAGGCGCTCAAAGTAACGGGCAATGCCGCGCGTGATGCCAAAGAAGCGCACGCCGACGACTGAGACGCCAAGATCAGCCACAGATGGATGAAGCGCCGCAGTGGAGATCAGCCACGCCGATGTGCCCATCAGCGCAACGCTGGAGCCGATGGTGATTGAGCCGATTACGACCGATAGCGCAACGCGGTGCCAATTGCCTTCGAGAAAAGAAAGCAGGCGGGGGAGAACATGTTGCGTGTTGCGTGTTGCGTATTGCGTGGATGGTTTTACGTTGAAGGTTGAAGGTTCAATGTCAAGGGTCGAAGGTCGAAAGTCAGTTGTGGCTTTTGACCCTTCGAGAACCTCAGGGCGTTGCTTTTGACCTTCGACATGAACTTTGACCAGACTCGCATACTCGCCATTCTTTACAAGCAGTTCGCGATGCGTTCCCTGCTCGACAATGCGACCTGCTTTGAGGACGATGATTTGGTCAGATTGAAAGATGGTATTGATGCGATGCGCGATAGTGATGGTGGCACGCCCCTGCATTAATTTCTGGGTGGAGGCTTCGAGCAGCGCTTCGGTTTCAGGGTCGAGACTGGAGGTGGGTTCATCCATGATGAGAATGGGCGCATCTTTGAGAAAGGCGCGCGCGAGGGCGAGGCGTTGCGCTTGTCCGCTGGAAAGGCGCGCGCCACTTTCACCGACAATGGTTTCATATTTCTGCGGCAGTGAATCGATGAAGTCATGCAAACTCGCAGCTTGCGCGGCGGTGATAATTTCTTCGTCAGTTGCATCTGCCTTGCCGATTCTGATATTTGCCGCGATGGTGTCGTGGAAGAGATATGGTTTTTGTGGAACCCATGCAATTGAATTATGAAGGATGAAGGATGAAGGATGAATTTGGATTTGCCCCGATGACGGCTGGATGAAGCCAAGTAGAAGATTTACCAGCGTGGATTTGCCCGCGCCTGTTTTGCCGACCAGTGCGATGTGCTGTCCAGGTTGGATGGTGAGGTTTACATTTTCCAAGGCAGGCGTGGATTCGTTTGGGTAGGTGAAAGAGATGTTATCAAGTCGAAGGTCAAATGTCGAAGGTCGAACATTCAAGTCTTCTAACTTTTGACTTTCGACTTTCAACCCCGAAGGAATCGGCGTATCTAAAATTTCATAAATTCTTTTTGCCGCTGTGGTGCCGTTCATGCCAGCGTGAAATCTTGCGCCGAGCGCCCGCAAGGGCATGTAAAACTCAGGCGCCAGCACCAGCAGGAAAAGCGCTGGTTGGAATTCCATTTTGGCGTACAACAATCGGAAACCGATTTCAACGGCAATGATGGCGGTGCTGAGGGTGGCAAGCAGTTCCAACGCCAGCGCCGAGAGAAAGGTGATCCGCAGGACGCCCATTGTGGTGTCGCGGAATTTTTCGCTGACCTGCGCAATAGTGCGAGTCTGCGCCTTGGATTGACCGAACAACTTGAGCGTGGTCAGCCCTTGCAGGCTATCAAGGAAGTGCGCGCTTAATAGGCGCAGAGTTTCATATTGACGTTTGGTGATAGTTTCGGCACCCTTGCCGATCATAATCATAAAGAAGGGAATCAGCGGCGCAGTAATGAGAAAGACGATGCCAGAGAGCAGGTCAATGGGGAAGACGAAGATAAGAATTGAGATGGGAATGAGCGCGGTGATAACCAACTGCGGCAGGTATTGACTGAAGTACGCATCTAACGCCTCGATACCTTCGACAGCAGCGGCAGTCAACTCACCCGTGCGCTGTTGACGCGAATAGGCGGGTCCCAGTTTGAGGATGTGCGCGAAGAGGCGGTTGCGCAGATCCGTTTTGATTTTTACAGCAACTACATTGGCGGCAACTTCATTGACCCAAGTCAGAAAAGCGCGCCCGCCGATGGCAACCAGAATCAATTGCAACAGCCCCATCACCTGCGTAATAGATTGTCCATTTAAGAAGACGTTATTGATAACGTTGCTGAGGAGCCAGGACTGCCAAATGATTAGCAATCCAGCGAAAAAACCAGAGAGGATGGTTAAGATTAAGGGGATGCGCGTATTGCGCGTGAGTTGTAACAGTCTGCGGTGCATAGGTGGAGTGTAATAGCGAATATGCGAACTTGCAAGATGAGCATCTAAGAAATATGGAGGAGATATTTCCTCCATATTTTCACTTAATTTAATCCTGTGCCCCGACCAGTACCATATCGCCTGCGCTGATGGGTTCTTCCACATCTACAGATTTTTTCAACGCAGCCTCTGTTCCCTGACGCGCAAATTTGTACATCAACCGGAACATAATGAAGGCAAGCGAGCTGTAGATCAGTGAGAATCCGATCAAACTAGTGGAGACATCAGCAATGGTCAGGTTGGGTGAGATGGCTTGTGCCGTTGTGAGCAAACCTTGCACGATCCAGGGTTGACGCCCCATTTCGGTAGTGACCCAGCCTGTTACACCGGCAATGAAAGGCAGAGGAATAGTGTACGGCATCCACTTAAGCCATTTTACGAGTCGAGGTGACCAGTTACGCAATATAACCAGCAGGGCAAAGGCAGAAGCAAAGAACATGATTAATTCTAGGGCGAACATGATACGAAACGACCAATAAGTCACTACCATCAGCGGGATATAGTCATTGGGTCCGTAAAGCGCTTCATATTCAGCTTGCAGGTCGTTTACGCCTCGTATCTCGCAATCAAAGTTATTGCAGGCAAGGAAGCTTGTCAGGTAGGGAATGCGAATCGACCAGACTTCCTGTTTACCTGTCAGGTCGCCGATGGTGATCAACGAGAAAGATGCGGGTTGCTCAGTTTCCCAAAGGGCTTCGATGGCAGCCAGTTTCATGGGCTGGTAGATTCGCATCTCCTGTCCTTGTTCATGTCCTGTCATAAATAGCATAAATGAGGCAATTAAACCCACGACTGCACCTGTGACAAAGGAAGGCTTGAAGACTTCCAGTTCCCGTTTGCGTAGAATGTACCACGAACTTATTCCCAGCATGAAAAAAGCCGAGGTTGCAAATCCTGCTGCGAGGGCATGTTGGAACAACAACCAGCCCTTCGGGTTGGTTAGCACGGCGACGATATCTATAAGCTGTGCATTGCCTGTAACGGGATTAATTACATAGCCGACAGGGTTGTGCATCCATCCGCTGGCGATCAAAATCCAAATCGAAGAGAACAGGCTGCCAATTGCCGCCATCCAGATGGAAAAGAGGTGTACTTCCCTAGAGACACGTCCTTCGCCAAATATCCAAATGCCAATGAATACCGACTCAAGAAAGAACGCGACCAGTGTTTCAATGGCAAGCAATGCGCCAAAAATATCTCCAACAAAACGGGAGTACTCCGACCAGTTCATGCCGAACTGGAACTCTTGCACAAGCCCAGTCACAACACCTATACCAAAGTTGACGAGAAAAAGCTTGCCCCAGAATTTAGCCATACGACGGTAGCGTTCCTCACCTGTGCGGTAATACTGGGTTTGAAAGATGGCAACGAACCAGACCAGCCCAAGAGTAAGAGGCACAAATAGAAAATGCAGGGCGGTGGTTAAGCCGAATTGAATACGAGAAAGGGTGATGACATCCATGATATATCTCCAAAAAGCAGCGATTGTGAAGCTACGGACAATATTCAGAGTATTCTAATCATAAAAGTCTTGTTTGTACTTAATATCACATAAGAGTATTTTTTGGAAATTTATTTTTCTTTAATCTAAGAGCCGTTGTTATAAAAAAAAACAAGCCGAGGAAACATTTCCTCGGCTCGGTTTGTGCCCAAAAATTTTTAGTGCCACTTACTTTGCACTGCAATCGTATAAATCTTGACATTCAGCGCAATGAAGCGCCATAACTGGTATAGCTTGAAGTTCATCCAAAACTTTTCTGCTTTGGTGAATTCCTGTTCGTTTTGCATATCAGCCTCCTATTCGGGGATCAACTTCCAGCCCAGCAGGGCTTTGAATTTCCAGATGAAGGTGTAATGGAGCATGAACTTCATCCATGCGCCGCTTACGCCCATTTCGAGGTGCGAGATAAACAGGTCGCGCCCAAATTCATTTGAGTATTTCTTGCGATCTGGAACCACAGGGCGCATCACAATGGTGACTGCGTTGCCATCCCAAAGAGAATCTCCCATTGAGGCAATACAAGCTGCCACCATTTCGGTCATGCGCTCGCTGTGAGTCATCTTGCCGGTTGTGATTAGGTCTGCAATGTTCATTGCCACCACACGTCCGATCACACCGCTGACCATGCCTGTGCGCGGAGGGGCTGGGGCTATGAGAAAATTATTCTTGTTGGTGAATGGTTTGGAGATCGGTCCGGGAGGCGCAAATGCGATGCCCGCTGAAAAGATGTTTTGGTAGTTTGGATTCTGATAATGGGCGGGCCAGGCTTCGGGGGTTTGTGAAAGTTCAGGGTAGGGCAATCCATATTTCCCATCTACCAGCACAAAGCCCATCGGATTAACCACTTTGGGGGAAACGTCCGAGCCGTCTTTGCCGATGTATTTGAACGGCTGACCTTTAAACTGTGGGATGAGCATCGAGAAGTCGAAGTCAGTTGTTCCCTCTTCGCCTTCGTAATTCTGCCAGTGAATTTTTCCTTCTTCTATTTTGGTCACGCCCGTCTGCACCTGATAACGGATGTTGTGATCGTTGAAGACAGCCTTGATAAACTCATCACTTTTTTGCACGATTCCATTGCGCTTGACCTGTACGCCGTTGACGCCAAAGTCACCCAGAGCGGGTTCGTTGGAAAGCCAGAGGATATCTGCTTTGTCACGCAAGCCCTTCTTGAGTAAATCTTTATGAATATTGATAATGTACTCGAAAGCAGCGCCCTGACAGGTTGCGCCAGGGTGTCCTGTGCCGATGACGATCTTCACCTTTTCACCCTTCTTCATGCGATCACACAGGGCAAGATAGGCATCTCGTGATTTTATGGCGTGCGGCAGGGAGCAGATCGAATGGGTATATCCGCCTTCGGGTCCCAATCCGGGTGTGCCGGCAAAGTTGAGTAACGGACCTGGAGCAATTACAAGATAATCATACGCTAGGCGAACTTCCTTTCCCGTGCCGACTTCTTCACTTATCACGTATTGGTCACCGCTATCGGGGTGAATTTCCTTTGCGGCGGCATGAACAAATTTGACGTGCTTGCGGTCATATACGGGTTTGAGTTTGAAGATGGTTTGTTCAGGTTTCATATGCCCTATGCCTACCCATACCCAGGACGGCACATACCCAAACACGTCGCGATTTGATATGACGGTTACCTCATGTTGTCTGCCAATTTGGTCTCCCAAATAAAGCGCAGCAGTATGTCCTGCAAATCCTGCGCCGATCACAAGAACTTTTGCCATAGGTTGTCTCCTTGAAGAGTGTCTTTTATTTTATTTATGACTCGACTGCAAAAACCAATTAAACACGAAAGGCGCTAAGGAACACCAAGTAAAAGCCTTTTATTTATCAACCTTTGTATACTTCGTACCCTTTGTGTTTGAAAACCTTTTTGCAGTTTGTGATGATTGTTACAAAAATAAAAGCGGAGTGAATTTACTCCGCTTTTATTTAAACTAGTAAACCAATGTTTTCTTATCGGTGCTAATGCGTTTGCGGAACATGTAATATGTCCAGCCTTGATAGGCGAGGACAATGGGGACGAAGATGAGCGCAACAATTGACATGACGGTCAATGTGTATTGTGAGGAGGATGCGTTGTAGATGGTCAGTGACCATTCGGGGTTGGTGGTGGAGAGCATCACATTGGGGAAGGTCATCGAGAAGAAGGTGATCTGGGTCAGCACAATGTTTAGCGCAACCATGATAAATGCCCAGCCTTCCATCTTATGGTTGATGAAATACCCAGCTACGAGCAAAACGACGATTGCCGCAATTGGGGCAAATCCAGGGTCAATGAAACCGCGCGCCCAGAATCCCCCGATATATGTGAAGATGCCGAGAGCTACATACAACACAGTAGCGCCAATCCACAACTTCTTTGCAAAGGCGTTGACCCGTTCGCGCAGTACGCCCTCAAGTTTTAGACCAAGGAAGTTTGCGCCGTGAAGCAAAAAGATGGCAACGGTGGTGAGTCCGCCTAGTAAACCGTAGGGGTTGAGTAGGGTAAACAGGTTGCCGGTGAACATCATATTCTCGTCAATTGGCACGCCGCGCGCCAGGTTGGCGAAAGCTGCCCCAAGCAAAAGAGCAGAAAGGAATGAACCAATAGCGATCATCCAATCGAAGCGGTTGCGCCAGGCAGGATCGGCGTCTTTCGAGCGATATTCAAAGGAGATACCACGGATGATGAGTCCAATCAGCAAAAGAAATAGGGCTAAATAGAAGCCGCTGAACATAGTGGCATACCAGTGCGGGAAAGCCGCAAAAGTTGCTCCGCCAGCGGTTAGTAACCAGACTTCGTTGCCGTCCCAGACTGAGCCGATGGAATTGATAATGGCGCGGCGTTCTTCATCTTTTTTGCCAAGGAAGGGCAGGAGCATTCCCACACCAAAATCGAAGCCTTCAAGGAAAAAGAAGCCAATCCACAGGACTGCAATCAAAACGAACCAAAGGATTTGTAAGAATTCGTAAGACATGTTGTTGTTCCTCCGCGATTAATCTTGCGAGCCAACGCGAGCAGGCGCTACATCGACAGATTCGTGCATGGCAGCGTCTGGTCCGGCAATGGCATATTTTTTCATCAGATACACCATGGAAACAGCCAGTGAGCCATAAACAACTGTATAGCCGATGAGCGAGATCCATAGATCAACAGCGGTCAAATTGGGTGAGATCGCATCTTCAACTTTGAGCAGACCGTAAACAATCCAAGGCTGGCGTCCCATTTCAGTCAGGATCCAGCCGCTGGCGTTGGCGCTGTAGGGCAAAATGAGCGCGCCAAAGGGAACGAGTTTCATCCACTTCGCGTTTTCGTAGTCTTTATTACGGGTAGCATATAGGAACCATGCAGAAGCGCCCATCATAATAAAGCCAAACGCCATCATGATGCGGAACGTCCAATAAGTGACAACCATCAGCGGAATATAGTCGCCAGGTCCATATTGTTGTTCGTATGTAGCTTGAAGTTCGTTCACGCCTTTGACTTCGCAGGTGAAGTTGTTACAAGCAAGGAAACTCATTGCGTACGGAATGCGGAGAGACCAGATTTCTTTCTTGCCGCTTAAGTCGCCTATGGTCAGTAGAGAGAACGACGCAGGTTGTTCGGTTTCCCAGACAGCTTCAAGGGCGGCTAACTTCATTGGCTGCACTTCAGCCATGTATTGCCCCATGGTGTGTCCGCCGAGGAATACCAGCGTGCTGGCAACCAAGCCTGTTATGGCGCCAATCTGAAATGAAAGTTTGAAGAACTTCAAGTTTTGTTTGCGGACAAGGTGGTACGCGCTGACTGCCAAAATCATGAATGCAGCCATTGCCAGTCCATCCGCAAGGGTGTGCCAGACAAAAATCCATGCTTTGGGGTTAGCAACCAAGGCGGCAAAATTCACCATTTCCAGTCGCCCATTGACTTCGTTGAATGTGTATGATGCAGTGGGCGGGGCTTGCATAAAGCCATTCGCCAAAAGGATCCAAATTGCAGACAGGTTTGAACCAATCGCGGCAAGCCAAATTGAAGCGGCATGTACTTTCTCGGGTACTTTTCCTTCACCGAATACCCAAATACCCAGAAATGTGGATTCCATAAAGAAAGCAAGCAGGGCTTCAATTGCAAGCGGGGCGCCGAAAATATCACCCACATAACGGGAATATTCGGACCAGTTCATACCAAACTGGAATTCCTGAACGATACCGGTGACAACGCCAATTGCAAAGTTGATGAGGAAAAGTTTCCCCCAGAACTTTGTCATCTTGAGCCAGGTCTCATCTCTAGTTTGGTAATAACGGGTTTGAAAAAATGCCACGAACCAGCCCATGCCTAATGTCAGCGGCACAAACAGCCAGTGGTAAACGGTGGTCAGACCAAATTGCCATCTTGATAGAGTGACTATATCCATATTTATTCTCCAAAAGTGATTTTGAATTTATTGCTTCAACAACAAAGAAAAGCAGGGTGTGTTTTTTAGGGTATGCTGCTCCTTTCTGAGGTACTTGGATACTTTCTTAAAATTTAACTTGGTAACTGGGAAACACCTAAAGGTATCAGATCATTAATGGATAGCGCGTCCTGCGCCAGATCTTCAAAAGTAATTTGCTCTAACTCCTGTACCATTTGTGATTGCAGCCGCGCCCATCGAAACCGCACAGGGCAGTTGTTGTCAAATGGGCAATTTCCTTTGTCTAGTAGGCAGTCAGAAATAAAGAATTTCCCTTCGAATTTTTCAACAATTTGTCTGAGGTTGATTTCATTTGCCGGACGGGCAAGCGTCAGCCCGCCATCCCTTCCAGGAAATGTAAGAATGAATTCGCCTCGCGCAAGGTCAGCCACAATACGTTGAGCCAAAGCAGGCGGGATCTGCATTTCCTTCCGAACCTCAGTTGTAGATACTCTGACGCCTTGCTCCCGTCTGGCAAGGGATAAAATGAGGCGGATTGCGTAATCGGTTTGACGATTGATGCGGATCATCTTGACCTCTAATGTTGACTTATATAGTAAACGATTACTGATATTGTACGATTTGCTGGTTAGAATTCAATATGAGAGATGTCATGAATGTGGTATGACATTCATCTTTTACGTTTTGTATCAGGCGAAATAGATGACAATAATCAACCCGCAAATTTTACTTCTTTTACCCCGTCGGTCGTGGGTCAGCACGCCATAAAAAGCGTCTATCCCCAATTCAATTGCACCCATCAAATTGACATGTCCATGCGTATTCACAGCGCCGCTTCAAGGATGCTGAACAAGTCGCGCTGGGCAAACTATTATATCCATGCCCATCACCCTTTTAAAAAATTTTGTGTGATTTCAAGGTATTTCGAAAACTGATCGCGCCGAATATTGTGCCCAGCCCCTGCGATCTGAGTCACTTGCAAATGGGAGATATATGCTTTCAGTTGGGCAATATCTTTTTCGTTCGATGCCGCGCCGTGTTCCACTTCTGCGCTGATGAATAACGCCGAGCAGGTGATGCTCTTGAAAAGATTCGGCAGATCAATGGAAAGCATATCAGGCGGATCAATCAAGGCGGTGACTTTGGGACTGACCCTGTGCTTAGAATTGATCCACGGCTCGAACTCCGAGTCAGACCACGCCGGATTCTGTTCCCGGCATTCGGATAGTAATTCTTCCCGTGTCTTTCGCTTGATAGAGTTAATCCATGTGGTAAAGCCGTTCTTGAAACTTTCATCGCGGGCGGCGCCAGCAATATTCATCCAAAATGGGGGCGGGTCCTCCAGCAGAATGGCGCGCGGCAGGGATGGGTACAATCCCGCAGCCACGAGGGCAGTGATCGCTCCCATCGAATGTCCCAAAATAATGGGCTGATTCAATTCCAATGCTTGAACAACTCCAGCCAGCTCCGCGCCAAGATTTTGCAAGGTGTAACCATCGTTCGGCGCTTCCGATTTTCCATGTCCGCGCGTGTCTACCATGACCACATCAAAATCATTTGCAAAGACTTCCGCCACTGGCAACCAGCACATCCCATCATCGGTGATGCCGTGCGCCAGCACAAGCGGAGTTTTATTCCCGCCAGTACGATAATAATGCAGGTTGATTCCGTTCACATTTACAAAAGCAGATGTTGGGTTGAACATTTTCCACCTCAGGCGGTTTATTTTTTAAGTAAATTCACAAAGACGCGGAATATCTGCGCCATATCCACTTTTTCGGGTTCCATCAACCATTGCACCTGCAACCCGTCCATCATCGCAAAAAGCAAGCTCCCCAAAACATCGGCGGGAATATCTGAACGGATATTGCCTTCGCGCTGTCCCTGAATAATGACTTGCACCCAGGCGTCGCGCCCGTTGTGATAGCGCTTTTTGAAATAATCATGCGCCGGGTGTTCTGGAGAAATACTTTCCGCTACCAGTAAATTAAATAACTGAATGATGCCCGGTGTTGTTTGGTTGTGTTCCACAAGTTCGATGCAGGCTTGCAAAATATCATTGTTATTTTTTTGCAGAACCGCCCGCGTTCGTTCACTATCAATGCGGTCGCGCTCTTTAAGCGCTTCCATCAATAAATGGGTTTTACTGGGAAAATGGTGCAATAGTCCCGGCTCGGTCAGGTCGGCGGCTTTGGCAATATCAGCCATCTTCGCGCCGCGAAATCCCTTTTGAGCAAATTCCTCGGTGGCAGATTGAATAATTTTCTCTCGGCTGACGCGAGTTCGTTCTACCTGGGTGCGGCGGGGTGGGATTGGTTTCATGTAGAAAATTATACTTCAAAAGCCTAAACTTACCTACCTTGCGTTAGGTAAGTTTTTGATATAAAATACTCTTCGGTTTCAAAATACTGCCTTCTCAAAAATACGGGGAAAGGTGACAGTCACCTTGTATTTTGGGCATTATCCTTTTGAGAACAGATGACTGTCACCTATTTATAAAGACCGCACCTCAAACAGCAAGGAAAATAAAAATGAACATAGTCTCTAAAGTAAAAAACTACCCGAAGATTGGCTTGGTCGTTTTGGCGTTCATAGCCTTTGTGGGGCTGGGAATGCCCGATGGTCTGCTGGGCGTAGCATGGCCCTCCATCCGCAGCGGATTTTCCATTCCGCTGGATGCGCTGGGCATGTTCCTAACTGCGGCGGTGATTGGCTACATGACCTCCAGTTTTTTCAGCGGACCGGTCGTGACGCGCCTCGGCGTGGGCAAGGTGCTGGCAATCAGTTGCGGGCTGACGGGTATTGCCCTGTTCGGCTACACCTTCGTCCCCGAATGGTGGATGATGGTGCTGCTGGGCGTTATCGCTGGGCTGGGTGCAGGCGCGATTGACGCGGGCTTGAATACCTATGTCGCCGCGCATTTTAGTGAAGGTCTCATGCAGTGGCTTCATGCCAGTTGGGGCGTGGGCATTACGCTGGGTCCCATCATCATGACCCTTGGCTTGAGTGCAACAGACACATGGCACACGGGCTACCGCATTGTCGGCGGCTTTCAACTCTTTTTGGCGGCTTGCTTTGTATTGACTCTGCCCATGTGGAGCAACAACGGCACACCCGCCGCGCACGGTGAACCGAAGAAATTAACGGATTACAAAACGCCGATGAGCGAGACCATGCGTCAGCCGCGTGTGTGGATGAGCGCCCTGCTCTTCTTCCTTTACGTTGGCGCGGAAGGCGCGCTCGGCACTTGGATTTACACCCTGCTGACTGAGTCGCGCGGCATTGACCCAACCCTGGCGGGCTTTTGGGCGGGCAGTTATTGGGCGACCTTCACAGTTGGACGAATCATCGCGGGCTTGTTTGCGAATCGAATCGGGATGAATAAGTTGGTCATTGGCGGTTTGCTGGGCGCGTTGGCGGGGGCGCTGCTGCTGGTCTGGAATCCGTCAGCGGCGGTGAACCTGCTGGCGGTGGCGATTATCGGCTTTTCCATTGCGCCAATTTTCCCCGCCATGATGTCTGGTACGAGCAAGCGGGTGGGAGAGCATTTCGCCGCCAACACCATCGGAATGCAAATGACCGCCACAGGCTTGGGGACGGCTGTCATCCCTGGCATGATGGGCGTGGTCGCCAAACAGGTCTCACTCGAAACCATCCCGTTGATTTTGCTGGGCGTGTACGCGGGGCTGTTAGGGGTGTATTGGGCAGTGTCGAAATGATGAAT
>JFJP01037538.1_pt1 | contig 26360 bp, 26 predicted proteins | sample 431651 | NCBI WGS metagenome assembly JFJP01 (sample SAMN02602958, study PRJNA72255) | Microbial mat metagenome, whole genome shotgun sequencing project. | biome: fresh water; feature: sink hole; material: water; isolation source: purple microbial (photo- and chemosynthetic) mats found in...
ACAACAAGGAGGCAACCATGGAAAAAGGAAAAGACATCTTTGAAACCGGCAACGCTCCCTCGAAGGATTGGTTCCTGCAATTCCTGGTGAACCAGGCCAACAAGAATCAATTCGAGCTCGATATAACGCTTACGGTCGGCGGTCTGCTGATCGCCGGAACACTTGCCGGGGTAAGGCAGTATTTTGACGATCTCGGCGCCTATTTCGCGAGTCCCTTTGATAATGCCGGCGCCAATTCGAAAGAGGTGGAAAGGGTCTTCAAGGCCATCGGCGATCAGTGTTCCTGCGTCACGCCCTCGGAAAAGACTGAAACCCCCTCATATATCCATTTGAAAAATGCCAGGTTTTTTGATTCTCAGGGAAGATCGATTCCGGGAAGCACCGGGACCTGGTGGCGCGGACGACTTTCCGAGGTCCAAGGCTTCACCCCGGGGAAGTTATTCACATAGGTGGTAACAGGAAGGATGAAGCGTTTCCCATGAAGTTAGCGACTGGAGAGAAAGCGGATTCCTCTTTCTTGCCGTGTGCTGGTCTTCGTCAAAAAAACTGGTGGATCAATGCGACCGGCGGACGCTGAGCCGATAGCCTGGGATAAAGTACCCCAACACGGCCGGCACACTCCTCCCACGGAATGCCGGACGCTTCGCCTGCAGTCAAGTTTCATCATCGCGAAACTCTGTCAATTTTCATTGTCCAAAAAGAGTAAATCCGCTACACTCCAGGCCTTCAGCCCTTGATGCAGAGGGGCTAGTCATTACCCTGGAATTCTCTTTTTTCGCCTTCAACAATATATTGGAGAAACCGTGACACGCCCATTTTCTCGGCTCCTGCTTGCCGCCCTCCTCGCTCTTTTCTGCATTCCCCTGGCCTCCTCGAATTCCCTCGCAGAAAAAGGAAAACCCTGGATTCATGAAATCCGTTTTGGGGTGCTTGATCACGATACCGACAACCTGTGGAGCGGCTTCTCGGAAGAGAGTGGTATCGATCTGAACGCCGAACTCATCTTCTCGCCGAGTTACCAGATCTGGCATGGACGTATCCGGCCGAACCTTGGTCTCTCGGTCAATACTGAAGGAGATACCAGCAAGGTATATGCCGGCGGCGTCTGGCAATACCTCTTTGAAAAGGGATTTTTCTTTGACCTCGGAGCAGGCCTGGCGATACACGACGGGGAAACAAACAATCCGCAGGCCATCGACAGCAAGGAACTCGGCAGCAGGGTCCTGCTGCATTTTTCTTTCGAACTCGGATACACCGTATCAGCGCACAGCAGGATCTCCCTGATGTTCGACCACGTCTCCAACGGCTATACCAACGACCCCAACGAGGGCCTGGACACGGTCGGCATCCGCTACGGCTATCTGTTATAAAGATCGACCATCATTTTCTGCTGCTTGTCTGCTCCAGGGCAACAGCATCGGTACCTGGCGCTGGTACCTGCGGTAGGCATCGCCGTACTCGGCCAGGAGTTTGCGCTCTTCAAGGAATGTGCCGATTACCAGATAGACACTGAGGACGGTCGAGACAAGTAGATCGACGACTGAATAGCCCGGCAGGATTGACCAGATCAGCAGGAGCGAGCCGAGATACCAGGGATGACGGGTCAGGCCGAAAACTCCAGCGGTGGAAAACTCCGCCGTCTCACTGAGCAGAAGATGGGGCGCCCCGGAGTTGAGCTGCCTGAGACCGAGAAAAGAACTCATATCATACCGGCGAGCGCCACCCCGGAAGAACATCCCCGCCGACAGCAGCATCATAATTCGCAGGATCTGCCAGCAACCCTGCCAGGAAAACACTGTTTCCCCCCGCATCCCCCAGGTCATGAACAACAGCGGCACCAAGGTGATGACTGCCGTGAAGTTATAGAACAATCGATAGAACCTGTACCGTCCAGCCAATAATTGCTGCAGGTAACCAGTCACAGACCGGACGATCAGCAGGCTGTGCGCCGCACACCAGAGAATCCAGAAAAATCCTAGAAAGATATAATCCATCTCGTCAAGCTTTCTGGGTTTGTCGCCGCAGGATAAAGAGATCCCCGTCTATCCAGCGCCCTTCTTCCCGGCGGATACCATGTTGACGGTGGGCCAGTACCTGCCAGCCATAATCGCCGGCCAATCTCTCGATATATCCGGGAGACTGGGCATAGCGACCGGAAGGTCGCAGACAGAAATCACTTCCATCACTACAGCGCTCTACTGAAAATGCCAGCATGGCGTCAGGGGCGGCACAGCCCTCCATACCGGCAAAGACAGGCTCGAGGCGACCGATATAGACAAAGACATCAGTTGCGATAATCAAATCATATGATCCTAGACTGGCAACAAGAAAGGTTTCAACCTCATCTCTCTCCAGTCGATCATAGATCCCTTTTGCCGTTGCCTTGGCAAGCATATTGGCCGAAACGTCGACGCCCTCAAGCTGCAACGAGATTGAGCGGAAGGCCTCCCCGGCCAGCCCCGTGCCGCAACCCAGGTCAAGAGTTGAGGAAAACATCTTGGACGGCTGAACCAGTTCCCCGACCATCTCCCGCAATACCTTCGGTACCGTATAGCCGAGTTTTTCGGTGAGATGCCGGTCAAAGCGCCCAGCATAGGTATCAAAGGTGGCCTCGATATAGGCCCGCGGTGCCGTTTCGGTGTTTTTACCGGACAGCGCCGCCAGCATGTGCCCGGCCAGGGTATGCGCCGGTTCAAGGACAAGGATTTTCTCCAGCAAGGGCAAAGCAAGTTCAGATCTGCCCTGGCAGTTGTAGACACCCGCCAGGTTGTAGAGTGTTCCGGAATCCTCCGGCTGAAGAAGCAGCGACCGGCGAAAACACTCCTCTGCCTCCTCGAGATTGCCCTGCTCGCTGAGAATGACCCCGAGATTATTGAGAGCGAGGGGATATTCGGGGGCAAACTGCAGGGCCTTACGGATGGAGTTCTCCCCTTCGAGCAATTCCCCCTGCCGATGCAGGACCTTACCCAGGTTGTTCAACACCCTGGCATTATCCGGTTCAAGAACGAGGGCCTGACGCAGGGAGGCGAGGGCCCCCGGCAGATCACCCTGCTCTTCATAGACTGCGCCCAGGTTGAGGTGCAGCAGCGGGTCATCCGGATCCTCCCGTAAGGCCTGTCGGCAGCAGTCGATTGCCTCGGAAAATCGCCGTAGCTCACGGTACAGCAAGGCAAGATTGGCGAGAACCCGGGGATGTCCCGGCAACTGCTGCAGCACTTGCCGGTATCTGTCTTCAGCCCCTTGATAGCTTTTCTGCTGGTGCAGTTCCACCGCCTCGGCGAAGAGAGCCTGGGGATCGACCGGTACCGCCCGACCATCATCAATTCCGTGTATTCCCGCCATGCTCCCCCCTGCCTGGTGATTGTTCCCTGCGAAACCTTCCCGCAGTTCATCGATTGTTCATCTGCGTGCGAACTCCACTATCCCCTATTTCAGCGCATTTATCAAGCCGGACAGGCCTCCGGTGGTCTGCGCGCGACGAAGGCCGCAACAGCCGTCTTGTTTCGAATATTTTTTATTTTAGTTTCAAATGAAATTTTATCCCATTTCACTTGAACTCTTTTTCGAAGAAGATTAAACAGAGAAGGAGGCTGAATCAGAGTATGAGGCACGGGAGGATACTGCCTGAAAAAGCGCTTCAACATTCCTCCTTCCTCTGCCGGCCCAGCGATCAGATTTCTGTGCATCTCCCCCATAATCCAAGGAAGCACTCCATGGTGACACACTCCTCAACAACCCGGCAAACGACTGGTCGACGGACTTTCGAAACCGAGGTCCTGGTAATCGGCGGCGGCGTCACCGGCGCAGGCATCCTGCGGGATCTGGCCCTGCGCGGCATCCACGGTCTGCTCATCGACAAAAAGGATCTGTGCGCCGGAGCTTCGGGCGGAAACCATGGCCTGCTGCATTCGGGTGCCCGATACGTCTCGAACGACCTGCAGTCGGCTGTTGAATGCCGCGAGGAAGGCGAGATTCTTAAGCGCCTGGCCCCGCAGTGCATCGATAATACCGGCGGCCTGTTCGTCAGCGTTGAGGGAGACGACGAGGATTTTGCCGGGAAATTTCCCGGATTTTGCCTAGCGGCCGGCATCTCCTGCCAAGAGATCTCAGCGACTGAAGCCAGGCAACTCGAGCCTGGACTCTCGGCCTCAACCCGCCGGGCGTTTATGGTGCCCGATGCCACCGTTGATCCCTTCCGCCTGGCCTTGGAAAATGTCGCGCATGCCCGCACCCTCAACGAGAGCATCTATCGGCCGCACACTGAGATAATTTCCTTCGACATAGAAGCCGGCATCATCAGGTCCGCTCTCTGCCGCGACAACCGCTCCGGTGAGGAACTGCGCGTGATCGCGAGACAGTATGTCAACGCCGGCGGCGCCTGGGCCATGAATATCGCCCACCTGGCCGGCTGCCGTGATGTACACCTGCTCTATTCCAAGGGAACGCTGCTGGTCACCCATGACCGGCTGACCAAGCGGGTCATCAACCGCCTGCGGCCACCAAGCGACGGCGACATCCTCGTCCCCGGCGGCACGGTCTCGGTGCTCGGGACTACCTCGCTGCGGACCGAAAGTCTCGACAGGGTGCTGCCAACCGTCGACGAGGTCAATCGCAACATCCTGGAAGGTGCGGCCATGCTCCCGGCACTGGCGCATACCCGCTATATCCGGGCCTTTTCCCGGGTCCGGCCGCTGCTGCAGTCAGTGGGCGACTCCGATGACCGCAGCGCCACCCGCGGCTTCGCCCTGCTTGATCACCAATCCCAGAATCTCAAAAATTTCTGCACGATTACCGGCGGCAAACTGACCACCTACCGGCTTATGGCCGAAAAAGCTGCTGATCTTGTCGCTGGTCGAATGGCCAACACGACCGCCTGCCGCACCGCAATCGACCCGATGCCGGGCGGTGACGCCTGCCGCTGGACCGAACCCGGCGCCTCCCCCAAGTACTGGTACCAAGCCCACAACACCGAAGACACCATCCTCTGCGAATGCGAGATGGTGCCTCAGTCGGCCATCGACCAGATCATCCACTGTGCTCCGGGGGCGGAAGAAGATATGACCCTGGAGGCCATCGCCCTCAGGTCGCGGGCCGGCAAAGGCCCTTGCCAGGGCTCCTTCTGCGGTATCCGCATCGCTTCGTATCTCTACGATCGCGGCTACTATCAGGACAGGACTGGTCTCATCCATATGCGCGACTTCTTCAACGAGCGCTTCAAGGGACAAAGGACAGTTATCTGGGGTCAGCAGATGGCCCAGATGGAACTGGCGGAGGCCCTGCACTGCGGACTTCTCGGCCTCGACTGTCTTGAGGATGTCTGTCAGGACACGCCGGAAAATGAATGACAGGGTGGAAAACACGATGATACAGGAAGCACGACACTTCGAAACGGATCTGGCTGTCATCGGTTCCGGCCTCGCCGGATTCGCGGCCAGCACCTTCGCCCTCAACCGCGGCATCCGCACCGCCCAGGCCGGCAACACCGGCGCGGTCGCATACACAACCGGCTATCTCGACCTGCTGGGGCGCGTTCATAATGAAGACGTCTGCCCGGTGACCGACCCCTGGCAAGGCCTCAGACAGCTGCGGCAGAGCCAGCCGCTCCACCCGATGGCTCGGGTCAGCGAGGATGATCTTCGGGCAGCGTTCCGGGAATTCACCAGTTTCATCAGCGATTGCGGTATCATCTACAATGCTCCCGGCCAGTTCAACGCCACCGCCCTGACCCCGGCCGGCACCCTCAAACCCACCCTCTGTGTCCCGGCCACCATGCAGGCCGGCGTAGACGCCCTGGCCCGCAAAGCCCGCTGCGTGATCGTCGATTTCAAAGGTCTCAGGGGGTTCAGCGCCCGGCAGGTGGTGGCCAATCTGAAGGACACATGGCCAGAATTACGAGCTGAAAGAGTTCTCTTCCCGGAGATGGAAACCGGTGAGATCTATCCCGAGGTCATGGCCCGCGCCCTCGAGGTGCCTGCTCATCGCCAAGCTCTGGCCGAACGGATACGGGCCGTTGTTGGTGACGCCGAGGTGATTGGCGTCCCGGCAGTGCTCGGCATGCACAACCCGGATTTGGTCATGGCCGAGATGATGCGTCTCCTCGGTCGGCCAATCTTCGAGATCCCGACCATGCCGCCGTCGGTTCCCGGCATCCGGCTGCGCGAGATGTTCGAGCAGGTCTTCCCGCAGAAGGGGCTCGTCCTTATCCCCCAGCAGAAGGTCGACAAGGTTGTCTTCAACGCCGACGACCTGCAGCTCTCTCTCTCGGATAATTTCGGGCCGATCACCATCCGGGCCAAGGCGGTCATCCTGGCCACTGGCCGTTTTCTGAGCGGCGGTCTTACGGCCGCAATCGACGGTATCCGGGAACCCCTCCTCGGCCTGCCGGTGACCCAGACCGCATCCCGAGAAGACTGGTACCACCTGCAGTATATGGATAAGCGCGGGCACGAGATCCACCGGACGGGCATCGAGGTCGATGACAAATTCCGGCCTCTGGGTGAGAATGGTCAACCAGTCAACGACAGACTCTTCGCCGCCGGCCTGATACTCGCCCACCAGGACTGGATTCGCGGACGCTGCGGGGCCGGGGTGGCCCTGGCCAGCGCCTACAAAGCAGTTGAAGCCGTCCAGGAACTTTTACGCTGATTGCCCTTGGCAGTCAACGGTACGGCCCTCCCTTCCCGTATGGACCAGAGGGCAGGAAGAATGAATCAAAAGGAAAACCCCATGTCCGAAGTGACGATCCCCACCATCAATTTCAAGGCAAGGGCCATGGAACTCCTGCCCGAAGGGGCGAGTTTCGAGGCTTGCCTGACCTGCGGACTCTGCTCCTCCGGCTGCCCTGCTTCAGGTCTTGAGAATATGGACCCGCGCAAGTTCATCCGCATGGCCATGCTCGGTATGGACAAAGAGCTGTCGACTACCCCCTGGGTCTGGCTCTGCACCCAGTGCAAGCGCTGCCAGCATGTCTGCCCGATGAATATTGATATCTCCCAGCTGGTCTTTCTGGCCCGCGGCAACTGGCCCGAAGAGAAGAAGCCGGCCGGTATCGTTCGTTCCTGCCAGCTCGCCCGCGCAACTGACAGCACCAGCGCCATGGGTCTGCCGCCGCAGGACTTCGTCTTCGTGGTTGAGGATGTGCTGGCAGAGGTGCAGGAAACCCAACCGGCCTTCAAAGACATGGTCGCACCGATGGACAGGGCCGGGGCCTATTTCTTCGTCAACCAGAACTCACGGGAACCGATGAGCGAGCCAGACGAGATGGTGCCGCTGTGGAAAATCTTTCACCTGGTGGGAGCCGACTGGACCTATTCCTCGAAGGGCTGGGCGGCCGAGAATTTCTGCATGTTTTCAGGTGATGAGGCAGCCTGGTACGAGGTAGTCAAGAAACGGGTCGACGCCGTCAACGCCCTGGGTTGCAAGGTCTGGCTTAACACCGAATGTGGCCACTCCTACTACACCATGTGGAACGGTATTCAGCGTTTCGGTCTCGAGGCTAATTTCCAGCTGGAGAACCTGGTGACCTGCTATGCCCGTTGGATCAGGGAGGGCAAGCTGCCGGTCAACGCGAATTGGAATTCCACAGGCATAAAATTCACGGTCCAGGACCCCTGCCAGATCATCCGTAAGGCCTATGGCGATTCGCTGGCCGAGGATATGCGTTTTGTTGTCCGATCTCTGGTCGGCGACGAGAACTTTATCGATATGCAGCCCAACCGCAGCGCCAACTACTGCTGCGGCGGCGGCGGCGGTTTCCTGCAGGCCGGCATGACCGAACACCGACGGGCCTACGGTAAACGTAAATTCGACCAGATCCAGGCCACCGGCGCAACCTATGTTCTGACCCCCTGCCACAACTGCCACTCGCAGATGGAAGACATCGGCCACCACTACGGCGGCAACTACCAGGTTGTCCACTTCTGGACCCTGATCTGCCTCTCGTTGGGCATCCTCGGTGAAAACGAACGGACCTACCTCGGCCCCGATCTGGCGAGCCTCGGCCTGTAGGCCGGTTCACCTCTTCCGGCTCGAGCCTGATTGTATCTCCTCTCCGGTCCGACTGTCCGTTCCAAGGTGCCTGCCTGGGCAGTCGGACTGGTTTTTTCTGCGATATTCTCTTTTCTTGTCTGCCCAGTGCATCTCTTTGACTTCCTGAACAGCTGCGGTATCATCTGCTGAAACACAGCATCCTGCCGCTCTCGGGAAGAAGGGGTCGGCAGGTTCAAAATGCCCTTCAACGGCATCCCTTTAATCGCACATTCAGAGAGGTCATATGACAATCATCGATCTCAGCCATTCGATTTCAGAAAACATGCCGGTCTACCCAGGCACCGAGCAGCCAGTCATCCGCACCGGCTGCTCGATCAGCAAAGACGGGTTTCTTGAGAAGAAAATCAGCATGTTCTCACACACCGGCACCCACATGGACGCGCCGGCTCATCTCCTCGAAGAGGGCGCTACTCTTGATCGCTTTCCTGTCGCGCATTTTTTTGGCAAGGCTTTCATCCTGCGCTGCAGCGTTGGTCAAGGCCCTGAAATTGAGCTGCATCAACTCCTGGCCCACAAGGAATCACTGACCCAGGTCGATTTTCTCCTGCTGCAGACGGGCTGGAGCCACTACTGGGGAGAAGCGAAATATTTCTCCGGGTATCCCGTTTTATCGCAGGAGGCGGCAGAATTTCTCAGCAATCTTCCTCTCAAAGGCATCGGCGTGGACACAATTTCCGTGGACGCCATCGACTCCGTGCTCTTCCCGGTACACATAGCCCTGCTCAAAAAGGATATCGTGATCATCGAAAATCTCACCAATCTGCAGGCGATTCCCGATGTCTTCTGCACATTCTCCTGCTTGCCTCTGAAATTTGTCGACGCGGACGGCTCTCCGGTCCGGGCGATTGCTCTGCTCTAGGATTTTCGAAACTGCCCTGCCGGATATTCTCAAAAGACAGCAGCGGCAGTGTCGCACACAGCCTTAAATCGAGGCCGTTTACCCTCAAAAGGAGAGGTGACAGAGGGAGTTCTATCCTTTAATTTTCATTGACATGTAATATATTGAGGCACCTTTGTCGCTTCCCTGGCTTGACAGGAAGAACAGAGGTTGTACTATCTACAAAACGCCCTTCTGGGGCCCAAGCGTATGATGTGTCAACAAATTATCACTACCACCAAGAGAGGGGAAATATGCAGATTTTGAAGGAGTTCAAGGAATTCGCGGTCAAAGGCAATGTCATCGACATGGCGGTGGGTATTATCATTGGAGCTGCCTTCGGCAAGATTGTCTCGTCCTTCGTCGCCGATGTCGTCACCCCGCCTATCGGGATGCTGCTCGGCGGGGTCGATTTTTCCAATCTCGCCATCACCCTCAAGGCCGCCGCCGATGGTGCCCCGGCAGTGGTGCTCAGCTACGGCAAATTCATCCAGACCATGGTCGATTTTACGATCATCGCCTTTGCCATCTTCATGGCGATCAAGGCCATCAACACCTTGAAGCGGAAAGAGCAGGAAGCGCCGGCGCCTCCTGCTGAACCGACAAAGGAAGAACAGTTGCTCACCGAGATCCGCGACCTGCTGAAAGAGAGGAAATAGAGCTCATCGCACGATTCCCGCCAGGTGCCAGGTTTTTTTGCCTGGCACCTGCTCTATCTGGCAGCAGACGGTTTTGCTCCACCATGTATTTCTCTCTAACCGCGGCATCAACGTCTTTCCCGTCATTATGATCAGTTGCTTATTCAACTCTTTTGGCGCTGCGATATTGCAAATATGGCTTCCGGAAAGGTAGGAATTTACATTCTAACGCATTTTGAGTAGATCTATGCCAGACTAGACAATGAGACCAGTGCATGGTGTTTTGCCTTCTTAGTGCTATCTGCCTGAGTGAAGCCGATGATGAAAGTATTCCATTTGAATCTCAGAGTTAAAATCATGTTCATTCTCGGATGCTATGTTCTGGGCATCTTGAGCATGGGATTCGTTTCCTATGAAGACCTGCGCACTACAGAAGAAAAAATCGAAATTCTCGAGCTTGCCTACAGTCTGCATAATATCATCCTGGAGGCCAGGCGATATGAGAAGAACTTCCTCCTCTACAACGAGAAGGAGGCCTTTCAGGAAAACAAGAGATATCTCGCCCAAGCCCTGGTCACAGAGAAAGCTATCCTGAGCAGGAGCGGTAAGCTGAAATTCGCCCCCATGTTGAAAGAGCTTGACGGCCTGATCAACGCCTATTCCTCCGATATAGAGCAATTGTATGGGCAGAAAACCCGCGACACGGTTGGATATGACCATATTGTCGACAGACTCCGCGATCTCGGCAAGCAAATGACCGAGTTGACCGAGAAATTTGTCGATTTCGAGCGCAACCAGATCCATGCAATTCTCACAGTACTCAAACGACAGCTTATTCTCTGGGCAACTGTAGCCGTAACCCTAGGCGTTGCCTTGCCGTTGCTGATGATCTTCAAGATCTTCAAACCATTGTCCATCGTCAAGAACGCCACCGAAGATATCGCCCTTGGCAGATTCAAGAGTATCGAGGTGATCAATACCAAAGACGAGATCCAGCAGGTCATGGAGGCTTTCAACACCATGGTCCGCGAACTGGAACGCAGACAGGATCAACTGGTCCAGTCGAAAAAACTCTCATCCATCGGCACCTTGACTGCGGGCGTGGCCCACCAGCTCAATAATCCCCTGAACAATATTTCAACATCATGTCAGATTGCCATCGATGAGCTGGCCGCAGGAGATACCGAGTTTCTCAGGCGGATGCTGAAGAATATCGATCAGGAAACCCTCAGGGCCCGCGACGTCGTCAAGGGGCTTCTGGAGTTCTCCCGCGTCCAGGAGTTTGCCCTGCGGCCTTCACACCTTTCGGATGTGGTGAAGCGCTCCGTCCGACTGGTACAGAGCCAGATTCCCGCCGACGTAGAAATGGTGGTGAGAGTTCCCGAAGATCTGATGTTTCCCATGGATTCCCAGCGCATGCAGGAAGTCTTCCTCAATCTGATCATCAATGCCGCCCAATCCATCAAAGGAAGCGGACGGATTTCGATTACGGCCTGGACGGACGAGCAGACCAACGAGGTACTGATTGAAGTGCGCGATACCGGACCAGGCATCCCCGAAGAAATCCAGGGACAGCTCTTTGATCCGTTCTACACCACCAAGGAAGAAGGCCAGGGGACCGGCCTCGGGCTGTCTGTGGTGTACGGTATTATCCAGAAACATCGTGGTAATATTACAGTCGAGAGTGCGCCGGGCAAGGGCGCTTCCTTTTTCATCCGCCTTCCTTTGCTGGAAAACTGACACCTCCCCCTTCGTGAATGCATGAAAGCCCGCACAATCCTCATCGTCGATGACGAACCCATCGCCCGCGACAACCTCGATCACATCCTGAAAAAAGATGGCTACATCACCTTTCTGGCTGAAGATGGCCAGCAGGCAATTAATTTTCTCAAACAGCAGGAAGTCGATCTCGTTCTCACGGATTTGCGGATGAAAGGCCGGGATGGCATGGCCGTTCTGGCCGAAACAAAAGCCCTCTGGCCTTCGACCGAAGTGGTGGTCATTACCGGCTACGCCAGTGTCGATACGGCGGTCGAGGCCATGCGGCAGGGGGCCTATTACTATATCTCCAAGCCGTTCAAGATTGATGAACTGCGAGTCATCGTCGAGAAGGCCCTGGAAAAAACCCTGCTGCGCCAAGAAATCCTCAGCCTGAGACAAAAGGTCTACGACACGACGAGCGCCTCGCGCATCATTGGCCAGAGCCCCAAGATGCAGACCCTGCGCGAGACCATTCAGCAGGTTGCCCAGCTTGATTGCAATATTCTGATCCAAGGGGAGACAGGTACGGGCAAAGAGCTGGTCGCCAGAACCATCCATGAGCTCAGCCCCCGAGCCGGCAGGCGCTTTATGGCCTTCAACTGCGGGGCCTTTACGGAAGAGTTGATTACCAGCGAACTCTTCGGCCACGAACGAGGGGCGTTTACCGGCGCGGACAAAATCAAGAAAGGGCTTCTCGAACAGGCGGAAGGCGGCACCGTCTTCTTTGATGAAGTGGGAGAACTGCCGTTGTCGATGCAGGTGAAGCTGCTCAGGGTGCTGCAGGAAAGAACATTGCTGCGGGTAGGCGGTACCGAAGAAATTCCCATCGATATCAGGGTGCTGGCGGCTACCAACAAAGATTTGCGGCGAGAGGCTGAAGAAGGCGCCTTCCGGACGGATCTCTTCTACAGGCTCGATGTTCTGGCCATCAAAGTACCGTCCCTGTTTGAACGTAAAGAAGACATCCCCCTCCTGGCTACTCATTTCCTGGCAAAATATGCCCGCTCGGGCAGGTCCATTCCCCGGCTCTCCCCGGAGGCTGCACAGCGCCTTATGCTCTATGAATATCCCGGCAATATCAGGGAACTGGAGAATATTGTCCAGCGTATCCTAGTCAACTGCGACGGCGATGTCGTCGAACCGCGGCATCTGCTTACCGATCTGGGCGACGCCTCCGCCATGGCTGTTCGGGACAGCCGGCAGCACTGGCAATCACTCAATGAACACGAAAAGCAGTATATCCTCGAGGTCCTTGATGAAGTCGAGGGCAACAAGTCGTCGGCTGCCAAAATTCTCGGTATCGACCGGGTTTCACTCTGGCGCAAGATCAAGCGCTATGGTCTGGAAAACCCTGACTCCTGAGTTGCATCTCCGCCAGCCAATCCTGCCCTGAAATCAAGGCGGCAGGATATATGCCTTGCCCTCAAGAACATGCTCCACGACCTCACCGGCGCTTGCCACCAACACCAAGGCAACCCCTTCAGTGACATCAGGATCCAGGGCATCCACTTCCGCCTTGTTGTCCAGGGGCAGCAGCACCGTGCGTACCCCGGCGCGTCGCGCTGCAAGAATTTTTTCCCTGATGCCGCTGATCGGCAGTATCCGCCCGCTGAGGGTCATCTCTCCGGTGAGCGCCACATCCCGCCGGGCAGCACGTCGAGTCAAAAGAGAGAGAAGCGCCGCGAAAATGGTAATTCCAGCCGATGGTCCATCCTTTGGAATTGCCCCCGACGGAAAATGGATATGAATGTCGGCATTTTGAAAGAACGTATCGAGAATATTAAACTCTTTTGTCCGGCTGCGAATATAACTGAGGACGGTCTGGGCCGATTCCTGCAGCACTTCACCCAGAGATCCGGTCAGCATTAGGTTTCCGGATCCAGGCATCATGGCCGTTTCGACACTGATTATCTCCCCTCCAGTCTCGGCCCAGACCAATCCAGTGGCAATCCCCACCTGGGCCTCGGCCTCGGCCGCTTCCCGAAAGAATTTTCGTGGTCCGAGAAGTCGGGCAATGGTGTCGGCATCAATTTCCGCCGTCTGGCCATGACTGTCCGTTTTCAGGCACAGCAAGGCAATTTTGCGGCAGACATCAGCAAGTTCGCGCTCCAGATTGCGTAGTCCCGATTCTCTGGTATAGTCCGAAATCACCCGGCTGATGGCCTCAGGCGAGAATTGCATTGCCGACCTGGAGAGCCCCGTCGCCTTCAGTTGCCGGGGGAGTATAAACTGCTGAGCTATCTGCAATTTCTCTTTCTCTGTATAACCGGCGAATTCGATACGTTCCATGCGGTCCAGGAGTGGTCCGGGCAATTTGGACAGGTCATTGGCAGTGGCTATGAACATGATCCGGGAGAGATCAAACGGGACATCCAGATAATTATCGGTAAATCGGACATTCTGCTCCGGGTCAAGTACCTCGAGCAGCACCGAGGCCGGATCACCGCGAAAGTCCTGACCTATCTTGTCGATTTCATCGAGCATGAATACCGGATTATTCACCCCGACCCGTTTCAATTCGCTGATGATGCGACCGGGCAAGGCTCCGACATAAGTCCGCCGATGGCCGCGTAACTCGGCTTCATCACGCAGACCGGCCAGTGAAATGCGCACGAACTGGCGCTGCAGGGCCTCGGCAATAGCCCGACCGACCGAGGTCTTGCCGGTCCCCGGCGGACCGGTAAAGCAGAGTATCGGCCCTTTGCCCATTTCGACAAAAAGCTTCTTTTCCAATACTTCCTTGACTGTCTTTCGCAGTTCATCGAGGTTGACCGGCTTGCCGAGATAATGCGCCGCCCCTTTTTTCAAAGCCTCAACCGCCGATTTGACGGTGGCGAATCCCGTCACCATAATTACAGGTATCTCCGGCGACACTCTGTTGATCTGCCCGAGAAGTTCGATACCATCCATCTTCTCCATCTTCAGGTCGGTGATGACCAGGTCGATGTCCTCTCTCGCCAGAACCGACAGGGCATCGAGGCCATTATTCGCACCATGGCAGTTATACCCGTCCTTTTTCAGGATATGCTCCATATTGGCCCGGGCAATCTCTTCATCATCGACGATGAGAATACTTTGCTGAGCCTTGCTGCACAGGGTCTTGGCCGCCAGGAACTCAAGTATCCGCTGTTTGACCTTCGCCAAGCCGCAGTGCCTGGCATCCAGAAGAGATTCGGCCCTGGCAAGATCCAATTTGCACTGCGACGATACGTTCCAAGGGAGTGAGAGCACCAGTTCGATATAGTTGAATCCAACAGAATATTCAGCAACCGCCGGATCAGTCTTTTCGATTTTCTCAAGCTCCTTGATGACCGCTTCAAAAACGTGCGGCGGCAGGGCTGCCTCATCGATTCGGCTACGCAGCTTGGCCAGGGGAGAAACTGCATCCGGCCTGGCTGGCGGTGCTTCCTCGATCTGTTCAATTTTTTTCTTAAAAAACATGGTGCGGTTCCTTTGCAGTTTTGTTGCCGAGTCAATAAATCCGCGAAATTGTCGCCTGCTCCGTCTTGTCAACGTATACCATACCCCTGCAGTGCTCACGAATGTTTTTCTCACGCTGGTTTCTTCTCTAGCAAAATGAAGTCCAGAACTGAACATTTGTGGAAACCTTGAGCACCTGTGCTTCCGTCACTCCTGTCTCCTAGGGAGTTCAACGGATTCAACAACCTGAAATCTCAAATTCCTGCCAGGCCCTGGCGCACGACTGTTGCATCCCGCACTGACTGGTTGCAATTTGAAACACCAAATAGCCGATTCTTGGCTAGACCCTTCCTGCCTTGTTGCTAAATGCAACTCACCTTCTCTTTCATCATACATTCGCAATTATTTTATCTTATATATCATATACTTATACAAAAGTTCCGATTTGGCATACTTTTTGGAAATACTCTGAGCAACGATAACAACATGCTTGAGAGAGAGACATGGAACCCTTAAACAGTCAAAAATCTGCAGACCAGCCGACCGATCATAATTTCCTTGCCGGCGACACTTCTCCTCTACCCGCACAGCCGAAAACATCCTACATCCTGGTAATCACAAGGAACGGCCATATGGCAGAATCGGTTATGGATTATGCCGTCAATGTCGCAGACCGCCTCAAATACAAGATACTGGCCGCACACATTAACACCCTGCCTTTTTACCATGACGGCGGCAAACGCAGTGCCCTCTTCGCCTCAGCGATGCAGGAAAGCGCCCTCCTTTTCCGGGAGAAGGCCAAGACTAAGGCACTAGATATTGAACACATTGGCGATGCAGGCAAAATCGGCAAGGTTGTCAAACGATTATGCCACTCTAACAAACGCATCGAGTTTATTGTTATTGACCAGGGCATCCGCAGAGAAGAGGTGGCAAGTCAGTCACCCGTCCCTGTATTCAGTGTCAACTATACCGAGGCAAAGGCAGGTCAGCAGCTTACGACCACTCACCATAAACCAGCTAGTAAAGGAGTATCAATCATGTCTACCACCAGCAGGAAACGACACGCAAAGAGTTGTCTCGTCTTTGGCGGCCTTACCGCAGGCATATACGCTGCGATCTTTGCCAACCAGGACATCGTCATGACCTATTTCACCAAGGGTGGCCTCTATGCCCTGCTGCCGGTGGCGACAGTCTTCGCCGTCTCCTATGCCCATGGCAATTTCACCAGTTCGTTCTGGTCGGCCCTTGGTATTGAAGGCTCCAAGACCACAGGCAAGCAGGCGGAAGTTCGCAAAGAAGCAGAAGAAAGGCCAGAGATCCGCAAAGACGTCAGGCCACGCGCAGAGCTCAATGTGTAAGAAATCACCATCACGACAAATAACAGCCAGAAAAGGCTCGCATATTTAACCCTTCTATTTGGAGATTATACAATGCACGGACCAGTCGCGGAAATACTTCAGTTTATCGACCTGACAGCGTATTCCATCACCTTCCTCTTTGTGCTCGGCTTCATCGGCGGCCTGGTGAGCGGATTCATCGGTTCAGGCGGAGCCTTTGTCCTCACCCCCGGCATGATGAGCCTTGGCGTGCCGGGAACGGTAGCTGTTGCCAGCAACATGTGTCACAAGTTCCCCAAAGCCCTGGTGGGAGCCATCAAGCGTTTCAAATACGGTCAGGTTGATATCAAACTTGGCGTCATTATGGGAATTTTTGCCGAAGTCGGGGTCCAGGTCGGTATCACGGTTCAGCGATACATCCTGGAAAAATTCGGTCAGGCCGGTTCGAACCTCTACGTCAGCTTTATCTTTGTTATGGTTCTCGTCATAGTAGGGTCTTACGTCATGCGTGACGCAATCAAAACCAAGAATGCGATTGGTGATGCCCCCAGTCCTGCCCTTGCCAAACGCCTGCAGAAAATAGAGCTCTGGCCGATGCTCACCTTCAAGACCGCAAACCTGCGGATCAGCATGTGGTTCCTGGTGCCAGTAGCCCTGGCCACCGGTATGCTGGCGGCGACCATCGCAGTTGGCGGCTTTATCGGCGTACCCGGCCTGATGTATATCATCGGCGCCACCAGTATTGTCGCCTCGGCCACCGAACTGGTCATCGCCTTCGTCATGGGTCTGGGCGGCACGCTGATCTGGGCCTATTACGGCACAGTGGACATTCGTCTCGTCATGATCATCCTTGCCGGCTCGTTGTTCGGGGTACAGCTTGGCGCTATAGGCACCACCTATGTAAAAGAATATATGATCAAATATGTTATGGCCACAATCATGCTGATAGTTGCAGTAAGCAGGTTCTTCGCTATCCCGAAATATTTGAATGAACTGCATGTGACTTCCTTTACCGATGGCAGCGTTTCTTTTATGACTCAGCTCAGCTTTGGCATCATGTGCTTTGCCCTTTTGACTGGAGCCAGCATCATTCTTTTCAATCTGTTTAAGGCTCGAGGCCTTGAAAATGCCTTAGCAACAAGAGGATAGCCATGTCTGACAGCATCAAAACCATTCTCGTCGCCATTGACCCCAGTCCGGCCGGCAAGCATGCCTTTATCCAGGCGCTTCGCCTGGCGCAATCCATGCGGGCAAAACTGATCGCCACATCGGTTACTCCTCGTTATGAAGGAAACATGCATCGATGGGTGATCAAAGATGCCGAGGAGCAATTCAACAAGCCCTATAAGGATTGTCTTCAGGAAGCAGTAAGAACAACAAATGGTTTTGGAAACTCGGTGCGCATAGTGCACAGAGTTGGTGAGCCAGCTGAAGAGATCGTCGCTCTGGCCGAAGAAGAAGGGGCTGACCTGCTGATCATGGGATGCCCCGCGGCCTCCTATGTAAAACGGGTGCTTCTCGGCAGAACAACCGCCAAGGTCATCGGCATGAGCCCCTGCGATGTACTGATGATCCCTGAAAACTCTGAGGTAAACTTTGCCAGAATGCTGGTCGGGGTTGATGGTTCAGGCTACAGCATAGACGCCGGGCAACGCGCCCTTAATCTGGCCATGGAATATGGCGGTGAGGTGCATGCCCTCACCGTCCTCGATGTCCCGGTTGATCGCAGTCTGCTCTATGGGGTACTGGGTGAGGCGAGGCATAAGAACTTCACTGCCCTGCAGACCCTGGCCAATCAGGGAGAAACACTGGGAGTGCCGGTAATCACCGAGATGCGGGAAGGATCACCCTATGAAAATATTGTCAAGTACAGTGAGGAAAAAGAGATTCAACTCATCGTTTTAGGTTCGTACGGGCGTACTGCCCTCGGCCGCATCCTCCTCGGAAGTGTGGTTGAGCGGGTTACCGCTCTTTCTCCTCTGCCGACCCTGGTCGTGAAAAGACGGGGAAGCAATGGGGGCTAAGAATTACGCTGCACATCTTGACTTGTGTACAGATCCGGCAGGAGGATGATGTCCGTTTCAAACCGGAGAGAAACGCACGAGAAAAACAACCCGGAGGCAGACCAACCTTCCTCTGGGCCAACCAAGGAGGTTGGATTATGGAATCGAGTCAATATTTTTCACTGCTTGTGCTGGCCGTATGCGCTTTTCATCTGGTATCTGTTGCCTGGAATAGCCTTGCCAACTGGTGGGGCAGCCAGGAGAAAAAACAGGGGGTTGGCAAAGGCGCAACTCTTAGCAAACTTCAGGACAAAGCCGCCATTCAGCAGAGAAGCGACTGGTATGCCTTTTTCCACTGCTCAGACCTGACGGGAGAGAGCACGGAACCGTATCGACAGTCTCATCGCTTATCGGATCAAGCAATTTCCGACGAGAACAGCAGCCTCCAAAAAAACAGACCCCAGGACACGACCAAGCGTCCCAGGGCCAGCATGAATTTCTCTTAAAATCCGGTGATACGGCATGCTCTGTTTGTCTTTAGACACACAGAGCATGCCGTATTTGCATAATCTTCGGACTACCAGTTCTCGCCTAGCACCTCAAAATGGGCCTTGGGATGGGCGCAGGCGGCACACATCTCGGGGGCAGACTCACCCTCGTGCAGATATCCGCAGTTCCGGCAGCGCCAGGTTACCTTTTCCTTCTTGGTAAACACCTGGCCATTCTCGATATTGGCCATTAGCGCCTTATAGCGTTTTTCGTGTTGTTTTTCGGCCACGGCGATTGCCTCGAAGACCATGGCAATGTGGGGGAAACCCTCAGTGCGGGCCGTGGCGGCGAATCCTGGATACATGATGGTATACTCATAGTTTTCACCGCCGGCAGCTTCTTTCAGATTCTCGACAGTAGTGCCGATGACGCCTGCAGGAAAGGCGGCAGTAATCTCCACTTCACCGCCCTCAAGGAGTTTGAACAGCCGCTTGGCATGCTCTTTTTCCTGGTCGGCGGTCTCCTCGAAGATGTGCTGGATCTGTACAAATCCCTCTTTCTTGGCCTGACCTGCAAAATAGGTGTACTTGTTGCGAGCCTGCGATTCGCCGCAGAAAGCAGTCAGGATGTTCTTTTCGGTCTGGGTTCCCTTGAGACTTGCCATGATGGTTCATCCTCCATGTGTTTGTTTGAATTGAAATGCCAAAGACACTGTATTCTATCACGCAAATGCACAAAATCAACAGGCAAAAGACTCTCCTGTTTCGCTCGGAATAGGCTGATTCCGGCAGTTTGTGCTTTCAGCGCACCACATTGTCGAACCCTATGTGGCGGTATGGCCGACTGCATCTCTGTGATAAAATTTTTAGTTTTGATATTTAATCCTATATCAGATTCCTTCGCAACTAAAAAATCATCAGCATCTCTCACAAGCCTCTCCCCGACAAGTTCGGGCTCGCATTCACCACCGAAATCGACACATCCGTAAAAATGTGGTAGTTTGCCCAAAATGATTGGCAAGGTTCGGAACTTTCGCGCTGGCGTCCCAGAAACCCTGCCGAGAGGGAAATTCACAACAACCAGCAAGGCATGGAGGTCAAGTATGTTCGATATTCAAAATTACGGCAGTTTCGTAGCCGCCATCATTGTCTTCCAACTGGTTCCCGGACCGGGCACCCTTGCCATCCTCAACGCCACTGCCAGAAACGGCGTCGGTGCCGGCCTCGGTGCAGTCCTTGGCACCCTCGTCGGCGATTTCCTCTTCATGGTGGCGGCGGTGGCTGGTCTGGCTGCCGTCATGAATGCCAATCCTCTACTGTTTCAGATCCTGCAGTGGTTCGGAGCGGCATACCTGTGCTGGATGGGAGTCCAGCTCCTGCGTACACGCATCGGCAGTCCATCGGCCGCCAGCGAACCCAGGAAAACAGCTTGGGTCTATTTTCGCCAGGCCTGCGCCGTGAGTCTGACAAACCCGAAGGTCGTCCTGTTCTTTGTGGCTTTTTTCCCCCTTTTTCTTCGGCCTGGGGCAGCCAACAGCACGCTTGTGGCCATGATGGCCCATGTCACCCTGTTGAGTTTTCTCTACCAGGCCGGTCTCGTACTGGTCGGCAATCTGGTGGCAAACCGCCTGAAAGCGCTGCCTGCCGCCCGTAAAATCGCCACCCGTCTTGCCGGAGTGGCGCTCATCGGCTTTGGTCTCAAACTGGCAGCCAATAACCGCTGAGTTCCTCCACAGCGAAAGCCCTCAGAGGATCAGCACAATTTTACCGCAGTTGCCGCTCTGCATCACCAGGCGATGGGCTTCCGGGGCCTTGGCCAGTGGCATCTCCCGACTGACGATGGGGACAAGACTGCCATCCTCCAGGGCCAGACCGATGGCCCGGTAGGTCCTGGCCATCTCTTCGCTCGTACAGGCAAAACCTGAAAGACCACGGATATCGGTCTCTTTACCCATTGTTGCCCGGGGATCAATTTCTATCCTGCCGCGACTGCCGATGATAACCACTCGGCCTTTGGGTGCGAGCAGATCGAGATCCCGCTCCAGATTGACATTGGCCAGCATCTCCAGGATGAGGTCAAAGCCACCCGCAACCTTCTCTTTCATCTCCTCGACATAGCCCTGGCTGCGATGATTGAAGGCCACCCGGGCTCCGAGCTGCTGCAGCAGGCTGAGCCCTTCGTCCGTGCCGGCAGTCCCATAGACCTCCATGCCAGCCGCCCGGGCCAGCTGCAGCGCCGCCTGACCGACCGAACCGCTGGCTCCGTGCACCAGCACGCGCTCCCCAGTCCGACCGCCACCCCGGATGAACAATCCCCGCCAAGCCGTCGCCGCCGGAATGCCAAGGGCAGCCCCCTGCTGAAAGCTGATGATATCGGGCAGCGGGAAAACTTGATCGGCGGCACAGACGGCGTATTCCGCGTAGGCGCCGGTCCGCGTCGAGGCGCTGTAGACTCGATCACCAGGCAGCCACTGTTGTTCCACCCCTGCGCCGCAGCCGATGACCGTCCCCGCCATATTGCCGCCCGGTGTATAGGGCAGCGAAGGCAGCAACGGATAGGTACCCGCCCTGATGTAGGTCTCAACCGGATTGACGCCTATGGCCGACACCCGGACCAGGACCTCACCAGCCCCGGGCGAAGGCGTGTCGCACTCCACGAGTTCCAGGACTTCTTCCCCGCCAAAAGACTGTACCCTGATCGCTTTCATCGTTTCTCCTCCTCATCTTCAGTATCGAAGCAGTAGATAGTCGTCTGTCTGTACGTCTCGCCCGGCAGCAGGCTGATGCTCGGAAACCGTGCATGATTGGGCGAATCGGGAAAATGCTGGGCCTCAAAACAGATTCCCGCATACCTGCCCAATGTCCTGCCATCCCGACCGATACAACTTCCGTCGAGCAGATTTGCGGTATACACCTGCAGGCCGGGTTCAGTCGTATACACCCTCATTCGCCTGCCGCTCTCGGGACAGTACAGGCTGGCCGCCAGACTGAGCCCCTCATCAGGGCGGTCGAGGATGAAATTATGGTCAAGCCCGCCCTGCCGCAGATTGCCGCCGGCACTGGCGAATATCGAACGCATGATCGATGCTCTCCGCAGAGCAAGGCAGGTTCCGACCACAGGTTGGATCTCGCCCGTGGGAATGCCCGCGTCGTCTACAGCCGTGACTGCGGATGCCTGCACGGTCAGCAGATGATCGAGGATGTCACCGGTCGAACCCAGATTGAAATAGCTGTGATGGGTCAGATTGACGAGGGTGGCGGCATCGGTCTCGGCGGTATAGTCGATGACAAGACGATTGTCCTCGGTCAGTCTGTAGAATACCCGCACCTGCAGGTTCCCAGGATACCCCTCTTCACCATCCCCACTGAGATAGCTCAACTGCAATCCTGGACCTTCATCATCCATGAACGCCAAGGCATCCCACACCACCTTGTCGAAACCACGGACGCCTCCGTGCAGGTGATGGGGACCGGCATTCTTCGACAGCTGATATTCACGGTCGGCTAGAGAAAAGGGGCCGCCGGCAATCCGGTTGCAGCACCTGCCGATGAGACAGCCGACATAGGGCTGGGGTCTGAGATAGTCTTCAAGACGATCGAAGCCGAGGACGACATCACCCGGTCGACCGTCCCTGTCCGGCACTTTCAGTGAAGTTACCGTCCCACCAAAGGTGGCGATGGAAACCTCGCTGCCGGTGGTGCTGCACAGGGTAAACAGGCGCACCTCCCGGCCGGCGACCTCTCCGAATCTGGAATCTTCAATCCTTGCAGCGCTGCTCTGGCAATTCATCAAGAAATTATTAATTTTTCTTTACAGAAATCTTTGATTCTGTTTAAGAATATGTGTGTTTGTGTCGATATACCTAGAAAGGGTATACACCACGCCAAGGAAGGAAACACTCATGACTCCCCGAGAAGCAATACAGATACTCATGCTCAGCCCGATCTACTTTCAGCTGCAGCCAGCGGAGCGCAGACAACTTGTCAAGGAATACTGCGAACTTTTCTCCCAAGTTGCTGCCGAACAGGCGTACAACCCAGCAGACAAGTAACAGCCGGAGCACGAGCACTGCCCCCATCACGCTCCTTTTTATTTCCCCTCTTTTTTCTTCCAGCTCTTTTCTTTTCCCTGCGCCAGCCGGACAATATTCTCCCAGTGTTTTACCCAGATAAGCAGCGCCACGACAGCCGCTGTGGCGATGACCACCGGTGATGCCCCGAAAAGCCAGAGCCACAAGGGGATAAGGCCTGCAGCCAGCAGAGATCCGACCGAAACGAAGCCCGAGAGCGCTACCGCCGCAATGAATATCACCAGGCTTATACCAATGGCCTGGGGTGAGAGATAGAGAAAGACCCCCAGACCAGTAGCCACACCTTTTCCGCCTTTTCCTCCCAGATACACTGAAAACATATGGCCGAGAACGGCCATCACGCCGCAGAGGCTGACAAGCAGTTCCTTGTTTCCCTGCTCGGGTAAAAAGTGGGCGGCGGCCAGCATCGGCAGATAGCCCTTCAACCCATCGCACACCAGGGTCAGAAGACCCAGTTTCTTACCCAGAACCCGGCTGACATTGGTCGCGCCGATATTGCGGCTGCCCTCCCGGCGCACATCGATCCCCACCATTGTGCCGATAATGAGCCCGAAGGGGACTGCACCGAGAAAATAACTTACCAGGGGGAAGAGTACATTCAGCAGCATAGAGTATCTGAGGGAACGCCATGAAAAATGTTGATGCCGGGCTGAAACACCGGGGTTTTATGCAGGCAAACTACTGTACTTTTCTGGGAAACACAACAACAGCTGCAGCGTTTGCGGTCTCTTGGCGAATGCTCTGGAGACAAGCGAATTTGATCACTTGGGACCGTTTCATACTAGCCTACCTCTGCAAACTCAGGTGAAGAGCTGAAGGAAGATAGCAGAACAGGGGAAATGCAAGAAAGGCTGTCAACCGGCCGCATCAGGCCGACCGGTTGACAGAGGAGGGAGTGAAGTTCAATCAGGGACGGATAATTTCGCAGTCGCATGCCGCATCGTCAATATTGAGCAGCAGAAATTTGGCATTGAAACCATGTTTCATCAGTTCCTGGTAGGCGAGATCGGCACGTGCTCCAGTTGAGCAGTGGATATAGATCTTCTTATCTTTCGGCAACTCGCCAAGCCGGTTGGGAATCTCATCAAGCGGAATGTTGACGGTATTTTTGAAGATACCGAGTTCGGCAATCTCTTCCTTGGTTCGCGCATCGATAATCATCACATCGGGCACTTTTCCTTCGGTCGCCAATTTGAATTCGTCGACAGAGATTTCACCCTTGCCGAGCTTGCGTACCCAGTGAATCTCGGTGGACGAAATTGGACCTTTTTCTATGGCACCATCCGCTGCAACCCAACCCGGATAGTTCCCTTTGACCAGCGACACGAATTTGAAACCATCCGCCCTCATGTCGTCCAGGGCGTCCAGAGCTTCCTCTTCGTTGTCACTGTACAGCACCACCGGGGCATTCCGGGGAATATCGTTCATTCTGCCTTCCAATTTTTCATACGGCACGGAAACGGAGCGGGGAATGCGGCCGGCAGTGGCTTTATTGCTGGCCCGCAGATCGATCAGGACAATATTGCCCGTGGTGATGTAGTCATTAGACGCATACAGCTTATACCCGGCTTTGGTCCAGGCAGGCTCGCCTTGCAAGAAAACTTTGACATTTGTATATCCTAATTTGCGCGCCAGACCGGCGTTTGCAGTGGACATACCTCAGGTGGGGCCTCCGCAGTAAAATATCAGCAGCGTTTCTTTTTCTGGCGGCAGGGCATCAGCCTCCTCTTTTTTCAATCTATCGACAGAGATACTCACCGCTCCGGGTAGATGGGCCTGGGCATAGCGACTTTCCGGACGGGCATCGGCGAGGACCATGCGTACCCGGTCATCAAGGAGTTTCTTGACTTCGGCGGTCTTGATCTCTGTAACGCCCTCCGGCAATTTGGCAAGTTTGGGCTTGATGCTGACGGCGATCTTGTCTGTTCCCTTGACTTCATACGTGATGATCGCGGCATCTTCCTTATTGGCAAATTCCAGGCCTGTTGTTTTGTCGGTAAATTTCAGCATGAAGGTCTCTGATTTCCCTTCCGGCCCTACTGCAATCGAGACAGTCTTGGCCTTCTCGGATTTGCCGACGATTTTTCCGGTATAGACATTATCAGCTTTTTTGGCTTCAGCCACCGGCTTGGCGGCAGTGCCGCTCTTTGCCCCGTCTTTGGCGCAGCCGGTAAAGGCAAAGGCTGCCAGGAGACACAGAAGCGCCATCTTCGTAACATTCTTTCCCATGGTATCCTCCTCGTATTACATGGTTAATTGTGGCCTGCCGGTAGAAAAACAGGGCAGCATTCTCCAACACTCTCCATAATATTATACTTTTTGAAATAAAGAAATCAAGAAAATAACTAAATGCTAACACAAGGTATACCCGATGAAAGAAGCGAAAGGCATAGGGAGAAAAGCGCCCTCTTTTCTCCCTATCTATGTAAAGGACTTCAGCACCTGCCCCAGACGCTGTATCCCCTCTTCGATTTCTTCCTCCGGCTGGTAGACGAAATTGAGACGGAGAAACGGCTCCGGCAGTTGGCCGTCGACGGCCGACTGGTCTCCCAGGGCATAGCCCACCCCCTGCCGGCAGGACCGACGGAAGAGCTCATCGAGGGCAATCCCCGGCGGTAGCCGCAGCCAGATATAAAACCCTCCCTTCGGCGGCTGCAGACCTATGTCATCCGGCAGATGCGCGGCAATCGCCTTCAACATGACATCCCTTCTTTTCCGGTAAATCCGGCAGGATCGACGCAGATGAGACTGATAGCGGCCGACCGAGAGATAGTCGTCAAGCGAGCGCTGCAACAGGTTTGATGTCGCCAGATCGTTGAGGCATTTGCGTTTCAGCAGGCTGTCATAGACCGGTCCATCGGCCACCAGAAAACCGATGCGCAGGTCAGGCATCAGCATCTTGGAAAACGTGCTGATATAGATGACCATGCCATTCCGGTCCAGAGCCTTGAGAGCCGGCTGGGCGCAGCCTTCGTAGCGCAGGTCGCCGACATAATCATCCTCCAGAACCGGCACATTATAGCGTTCGGCCAGTTCCAGGACCTGTCGGCGCCGCTGGGTCGACAGACAGACGCCGGTGGGATTCTGAAAATTGGGGATGGTATAGAGGAGCTTCGGATGATGCTGCCGCAGCAGGTCTTCAAGCCTGTCGACCTGCATGCCGTCATGGTCAAGGCCGATTCCAATCGGGGAAACATCCATCGAACGAAAGATATCAAGCGCCCCGGAATAGGTCGGATTCTCGGTCACCACCACATCGCCTGGCCTGAGCAGCAGCTGAGCCGCGAGCATGATCGCCTGCTGCGAGCCGGTGGTGATGAGAATCCGTTCCGGGCTGGTCTGCAGCCCTTGACTCGCCAGGATCTGGGCGATTGTTGCGCGCAACGGCGCAAATCCCCGGGGATCGCCGTAGGTGCAACCGTTCACCCCCTGGCGGCGGATGATCTTCTGGATGCTCTGACCAAAGTCCTTGAAGGAGAGCAGGTGAGGGTCGCCGATACCGCCGCCGAAATTGATCGGCCGAGGATGGCTGTCGGTCAGTTGCTGCGGATCGTTGAAGCTCTCGCTTCTCACCCTGGCAAGCGGCCCCTGCTGCCAGAGGGGCCAGATCTCGTTGCCCGGCACCGCCGGCTTCGGCCGACTGGCACCGATGGCCAGGACATAGGTGCCGCTGCCCTGCCGACCGGCAATCAG
>JFJP01037859.1_pt1 | contig 26356 bp, 21 predicted proteins | sample 431651 | NCBI WGS metagenome assembly JFJP01 (sample SAMN02602958, study PRJNA72255) | Microbial mat metagenome, whole genome shotgun sequencing project. | biome: fresh water; feature: sink hole; material: water; isolation source: purple microbial (photo- and chemosynthetic) mats found in...
GGGTGTGGCTAAAATTCCTTTCGAAAAATGGGTGCGTTGGGTTTGGCCAATTATATTGATATTGTTTATTTTAGGATTTCTATTATTGATACCAACCGTAGTAATGGATTTGAACGGTTTTTAACTTTTTGAAAAATGATTTTAATTAAAAATATTTCCGTTTTTCAACCCAATGCGTTGGGTTTAAAAGATGTTTTGGTAGCCGGCGAAAAGATTGTTGCCATTGAAAGCAGCATTGATATTAAATCACTTTCCAATATCGATATAACGGTTATAGATGGAACGTCCAAAAAATTGATTCCCGGATTGATTGATGCCCATGCTCACATAGCAGGGGCCGGTGGCGAAGGAGGTCCTTCAACCCGGACACCCGAAATGCACCTCTCCCATATGCTCGATGGAGGAATAACCACCATTGTAGGCTGTTTAGGTACGGACGGATTCACCCGTTCGCTGGAAGGGGTTTTAATGAAGGTAAAAGCATTGAAAGCCGAAGGAGTTTCAGCCTTTATGTACACTGGTTCGTATCAGGTTCCTACCCCCACTTTGCTGGGCGATGTGGCCAGAGATATTGCCCTAATCGAAGAGGTTATTGGCATCGGTGAAATTGCTCTTTCCGATCACCGGAGCTCTTGCCCCACGGTACACGAATTGATGCGCTTGGTGGAACATGCACGGGTTGGTGGAATGTTGGGAGGTAAAGCCGGCATTGCCAACATCCATTTAGGGGATGCCAAAAATCCGTTTCAGCCCATTTACGATGCGGTAAATCAGAGTGAATTGAAACTCACCCAGTTTTTTCCAACCCACTGCAGCCGGAATCATTACCTGTTCGAAGACGCAAAAAAATATGGCGTAAAGGGCTATGTCGATTTAACAGCCAGTTCGTACCCGTATGACATGGAAAACGAAATAAAACCGTCGAAAGCCATTGGCGAATTGATCCTGGTAAGTATAGATATGGGGTACCCGATTTCGGTTTTTTCAGAATTAAAAGATGCCGTTTTACAAGAGAAGATGCCACTTGATTTGGCCTTAAAAGTTTTAACCTCGAATTTGGCCGATATTTTAAAACTGAAAAGCAAAGGTCGTATTGAAGTGGGCAAAGATGCTGATTTAGTAGTGCTTGACAACAATTGGGAAATATCTGATTTAATCGCCCGAGGACAATTGATGACCCATAACTACCAGCGATTGAAAAAAGGAACGTACGAAATCTAAAAACCGAACCGGATGAAATTAGTATTTAGTATTATTTTATGGCTAATGGTCACCATTACCATGAGTCAGAATATAACAACACCACTGGAATTCAATAATTTCAGCCGGCCAACTTCCTACGAAGAGTTGTCAAGGTATGTAAAACTTCTTGATTCCATTAGTCCTGAAATAGTGGTTGCGACGATTGGAAAATCGGTTCAAGGACGAAATTTATATGCTCTTAAGTTTTCAACCTCAGAATTTGGGAAAGATACCTCCAAAATTAAAGTCCTGATATTTGCCCAACAACACGGTAATGAGCAATCGGGGAAAGAGGGTGCCCTCCTATTGGCACAGGAACTGATAAAACCTGAAAATCAATATTTATGGGATAAAATGGACCTTGCTATCATTCCCCAAGTGAATCCCGATGGAGCCGAAGCCAATAAACGTCGTAATGGAAATACTATGGACCTCAACCGGAGCCATCTTACTTTATTCGAGCCCGAATTGATTGCTTTGCATCATTTCTTTGATACTTATTGGTTCGAAGTAAACATGGATGTGCATGAATATTCCCCCTATGGTGAAACCTATAAAGAATTTGGATATCGGAATAATTCCCGGGAACTGATTGGTTGCAATACCAATATCAATATATCCGAAGCCTTACGCAATCTTTCAAACCAGGGTTTTGTTCCTTACTTTAATCAGTACCTCAATGAAAGGAACATTTCCAATTCCATTTATACTCCCGGCGGCCCTCCAGAGATTGACTACATCCGCCACAGTACGTATGACATTAACGACGGCCGGCAAAGTTTTGGTATCCAGAACTCCTTTTCATTTATTCTTGAAGGATTGAATGGTCCCGATAATTATAAAGATAGCATTCAAATGCGCGCCGAAGGGCAGAAAACAGGCATGATGGCGCTAATAACCTATTGCTATCAAAATAAGGAAACCATAAAAACACTGGTAGCAAAAGAAAGAAACCAATTGATAACTCAAGAACCCGGTAGTTTGGTTTCCATTCAAATGGAACACGTAAAAGATGGCCGTAAATTAAATTTACCGGTTTATTCCTATGCCACCGGAGCCGATTCCATCATAATTGTGAACGATTACCGCCCTGTAGTAAAAAGTATTCATGACGTTACCAAACCCATTGGATACCTGATACCCAAACAGTTGAACGAAGTGGTTGATTGGGCTACAAGACACTCCTTAAAAACAGAACCTTTTTCAGTTAGTAAATCCGCTATCATTGAGGAATACCTAGTAACCACCATCGATTCCATGGATTTTGAGCGCGATACCATTGTAAATCCCAACCTCACTGTACGAACCCTTTCAAAAAAAGAACTGAAAGGCGATTACCTTTTTATCCCCACCAACCAATTGAAGGGAAACTTGCTGGTAATTGCACTGGAGCCTAAATCGGAGTTGGGGTTGGTTACCTATAAATCGTTCAGCCATTTACTAAAGGCAGGACAAAAATATCCAATCCTGAGGGTGGTAAAGAATTAAGTGCTTTTTTGATTCGGGAACAACTTTCCTGAAATTGAATGTATTAACAATTAAAAAATTAAAGCCATGCGTTTTGACCGGATTGAACTCATTCACGTAAAGTTAATTTTAAGGGCTCCCTTTGTGACCTCCATGGGGGTTGAAAACGACGAAGAGCACATTATAGTGCGGGTGGATGGTGAAGGAATCACCGGTTGGGGAGAAAGCGTAGCCGAAGGCACCCCTTTTTATTCCTATGAAACGGTTCCCACTGCTTGGCACATTTTGCGCGATTTTTTGATTCCATCCATCTTGGGAAAAGAGTTGTCAAATGTAGCCGAAGCCCTATCCCTTTATGAAAAGGTTCGTGGGCACATGATGGCCAAAGCCGGGTTGGAAGCTGCCCTTTGGGATGCTTTTGCCAAATCGCAAAATATTTCCTTATCGAAAATGATGGGTGGGGTTCGTCAAAAAATTGATGCAGGGGTAAGTATTGGTATTCAACCTACCGAACAAGTGATGATTCAGAAGGTGGAAGGATACCTGAAAGAAGGATATAAACGGATGAAGATTAAAATTGCCCCAGGCAGCGATATCCAGTTTGTGCAAGCGCTGCGTAAAGAGTTCCCCAACCTGCAACTATGGGTTGATGCCAATTCAGCTTATTCGCTTAACGACATTGCCTTATTCAAAAAGATGGATGAATACGGACTGGAGCTGATAGAACAGCCCTTAGGATACGATGACATATACGAGCACTCAAAACTCCAAAAGGAAATAAAAACGCCCATTTGCCTCGACGAAAGCGTTCATTCGCTCGATGATACCCGCGCCGCCATTGAACTGGGCAGTTGTCGAATCATCAACATAAAGCCGGGCAGGGTAGGCGGATTTACCGAATCAAAACTCATTCACGATTATTGTGCCTCCAAAAATATTCCCGTTTGGTGTGGGGGTATGCTGGAATCGGGCATTGGCCGGGCAGGTAACGTAGCGTTAGCATCGTTGCCCAATTTTACCCTTCCGGGCGATATTTCCTCGAGCAAGCGTCATTATCTGGAGGACATTGTGGAACCAGAATTTGTGATTAACCCCGACGGTACCATGAACGTTCCCACTAAACCGGGAATTGGCGTGGAAGTAAATATGAAAATGCTGCAAAAGGTAACCATACGAAGGGATGTTTTTAAAGTGTAATAGTTTTTTTATCAACGTTTATTTGCAGTCGGTAAATCCATGCTATATAAATAGTAATTCTTTATCTTTTTTAACTAATTTTGCGCCGAAATATAAACCTAATTGTGAGATGGAAAATAATCGTTTTGAGCTGAATGCTCAGCTTGCGCAGATGTTAAAAGGAGGGGTGATAATGGATGTAACAAACCCTGAACAAGCAAAGATTGCCGAGGAAGCGGGAGCTGTGGCTGTGATGGCCCTGGAACGCGTTCCGGCCGATATTCGCGCTAATGGAGGTGTTGCCCGTATGTCGGATCCTGAGATGATTGCTCAAATTCAGGCAACGGTTTCTATTCCGGTAATGGCTAAAGCCCGCATCGGACATTTTGTAGAAGCACAAATTTTGGAAGCATTAAAAATTGACTATATCGACGAGAGTGAAGTGTTAACTCCTGCCGACGATGAAAATCATATCGATAAATCGAAATTCAAGGTGCCATTTGTTTGCGGAGCCCGCAATTTGGGTGAAGCTGCACGTAGAATTGCCGAAGGAGCTGCCATGATTCGTACTAAAGGCGAGGCCGGTACCGGCGATGTAGTGGAAGCCGTTCGTCACATGCGCCAGATGAACAGCGACATACGCATCCTTTGTGGATTGGACGAAGCTGAAGTAATGCCTTTCTGTAAAAACAACGGCATCCCTTATCACATTGCACAACAAGTGCGCAAACTGGGCCGCTTACCGGTGGTGAACTTTGCTGCAGGAGGTATTGCAACTCCAGCAGGCGATCCGGCAAAAAGAGCCCGCGCCATTGTAAAAGCTACCGCATATTATAACGATCCGGTTAAGGTAATGGAGGCTTCAAAAGGAATTGGCGAACCGATGGTAGGCATTGGAATTTCAACCATGAAAGAGGAAGATAAAATTGCCAAACGAGGCTGGTAACCATTGATAATTAGTATTCAACATATTCAAAAACCTGATGGATTTTACTAAACTATCAGGTTTTTTTCAATTTATATTAAATGACAACACGCAATAAAATTGGGATATTGGATTTGCAAGGAGGTGTTCATGAACACGCATTCCATTTGCAGTCTCTAGGAATAGAACCGGTAAGAGTGAAAGTAGCAGAGCAACTTGATGATCTGGCCGGATTGATTTTACCAGGTGGCGAAAGTACCTGCTTAATCAGGCTCCTAAACATTTTTGAGATTACGCCGAAGCTAAAAGCCGCCCATGCCGATGGAATGAAAATTTGGGGAACCTGTGCCGGTGCCATTCTAATCGCAAATCGCATTGAAGGCGACCAACCTCAATTAGGATTAATGGATATTACTGTTGCCCGAAATGCATTCGGATACCAGATTGATAGTTTTAATACCATAGTGAATATCCCCAAAGTATCGAAAAAAGATATGGAACTAACATTTATCCGAGCTCCAAAAATAAGAGCTGTCGGAAAAGGGGTGGACGCTCTGCTCCATATTGATGATTACATTGCCGCTGCGGAAAGCGAAAAATGCTTGGCTACTGTATTTCATCCAGAATTGACTCCATCGCTGGCTTTTCATAAGTATTTTGTTGAAAAATGTGGAATTACTATTACATCAGAATTAACTGAAATTCCTGAACGAACCAGCTGGATGCAGTTTGCACGAATTGCAAATCCCACAAAATAAAAAAGAGAGCCAATGCCCTCTTTTTTATTTTATGAATGTTTTTATTGCAATTAAATACTTGATTCTAATATCGGTAATGATCCGATTTATAAGGTCCCTCAACAGGAATTCCCAAATAGTTTGCCTGCTCTGGAGTCAACTGGGTTAACTTAACCCCTAATTTATCAAGGTGCAAGCGGGCTACTTTTTCATCAAGGTGCTTTGGCAAAGTATATACCTGATTCTGGTATTTTCCTGTCTGCAAATGCAGCTCAATTTGAGCCAACACCTGATTGGTGAATGATGCCGACATCACAAAACTTGGATGACCGGTAGCACAGCCAAGATTTAATAAACGACCCTCGGCAAGAATTAAAACACTATGCCCATCTTTAAAAGTCCACTTATCGTATTGAGGTTTAATATTAGTACGAACAATTCCTGGAATTTTTGCCAATTGAGCCATCTGAATTTCATTGTCGAAATGGCCAATATTACCCACAATAGCCATATTCTTCATTTGGCTCATGTGTTTTGCCGTAATGATATCTTTATTGCCAGTAGTAGTTACAAAAATATCGGCATAAGTTACCACATCTTCCACTGTTTTTACTTCAAAACCTTCCATTGCTGCCTGCAAGGCACAAATTGGGTCAATTTCAGTAATAATCACCCGGGCTCCTTGTCCGCGAAGCGATTGCGCACTTCCTTTACCCACATCACCATAACCGCAAACCACGGCAACTTTTCCAGCAAGCATCACATCTGAAGCACGCATAATTCCATCAGTAAGGGAATGACGGCAACCATAAAGGTTATCAAATTTCGATTTGGTTACCGAATCATTTACATTTATAGCCGGGAAAGGCAGTTTGCCCTGTTCAGCCAACTGATATAACCGATGCACACCAGTAGTTGTTTCTTCCGAAACTCCCCGGATTTGGCTCCGCATTTTAGTCCAACAATTGGGCTCTTTAGCCATAACCTTGCGGCACAAAGCCAAAAATACACCCCATTCTTCGGAGTCTTTCTCAGGGTTAAATGCCGGTACTTTTCCATCAGCCTCAAATTCGGCACCTTTTACAACTAACATGGTAGCATCGCCTCCATCATCAAGAATCAGGTTTGGTCCAGTTCCATCAGGCCAGCGTAATGCCTGCTCGGTACACCACCAATATTCTTCTAACGATTCGCCCTTCCATGCGTAAACAGGTGTTCCTTTAGGGTTATCAATAGTTCCATTTTTTCCTACAACAACTGCTGCTGCTGCATGATCCTGGGTTGAAAAAATATTGCACGATACCCAGCGAACATCGGCGCCTAATTCAACCAATGTTTCAATAAGTATGGCTGTTTGAACCGTCATGTGCAACGACCCCATAATTTTTGCTCCAGCCAATGGTTTTTTACCTTTATATTCTTGGCGCAGGGCCATTAAACCCGGCATTTCAATTTCAGCTAAATCAAGCTCTTTTCTTCCCCATTCGGCTAACTTAATGTCAGCAATTTTAAAAGGGACTGTTGATTTTAATACTTCCGTCATAATATATTCTATAATTATTTTTTTATTAAACGTATTCCTTCCAGTAAAGTTTTATCAATTTCCTGAATGATCGGATAAAATCCTTCATTGTCAAGAATATTGCGGGCAATCAATGCTTTTAATTGATAATTAATTATGTTGCCCGATATTTTAAGCCCTTGTGGATCTTTTGGTAATCCATGGGTTGATGCAAAAGAAACAAATTGTGAAAGTATTTCTTCTTTATCAAGATACATTGAAATTTCCTGAGCCGTTTTTAATTTCGATAATACACTTCTATGAGTATCGGTATATTCAAAACAGAATTGATATTCTAAGCCCTTGCGGCTCAATTTAGTATAGTACTCGGAATAACCGGTGGTATCGGCAGCCACAAATACATCAGGCATTATTCCTCCTCCACCATAAACAACACGTCCGCTTGAAGTATAATATTTCAAGGTATCGTTCTTTGGTATGCTGTCTTTTTCTTCAAATTCACCGTTTACATACCGCTGATGAATGTCTTCATAATATTTTTCTTGACCGCCGCTGTATGATTTTTGAATGCACCTTCCGGATGGCGTATAATAGCGGGCAATGGTTAGTCTAATTGAAGACCCATCGGTAAACATAACTGGTTCTTGCACCAACCCTTTTCCAAACGATCTTCTGCCGATTATTTGTCCCCTATCGTTATCTTGAATAGCCCCAGCAACAATTTCAGAAGCCGATGCCGACCATTCATCAATTAAAACTACTAAACCCAAATCAGAACAGGAAGCTCGGTGAGTTGAATAATAACTGTTGCGCGGCCGCGATTTTCCTACAGTATATACAATAAGCTTTCCTTCACTTAAAAATTCGTCGGCAATATTAACTGCGGCATCCATATAGCCTCCGCTATTTCCGCGTAGATCGAACACCAGTTTCTTCATGCCTTTGGCTTTCAATTTAGCCACTGCTTCAAGGAACTCATTGTAGGTGGTGCGGGCAAATTTTGAAAGTTTAATGTATCCAGTACTATCATTAATCATGTATGAAACATCTACACTATATAAGGGAATTGCATCCCGGGTAATGGTAAAGTTTACTAAATTGGCTTCTTCCCTTCGCAGAATACTTACATTAACTTTGGTATTTTTTTTACCTCTGAGTAGTTTCATTACTTTTTCATTGGTAATCCCAACTCCTGCAATTATTGAGTCATTTACTTTAACAATTCTATCTCCATCCCGAAGTCCAACTTTTTCAGAAGGACCACCTTCGATAACTTTTATAACCGAAACAGTATCTTTTTGAATATTAAATTGTACTCCAATACCATCAAAATTTCCTTCAAGGGGCTCATTCATAGCCTGTAAATCAACAGCTGGAATATAAATTGAATGTGGATCAAGTTCTTCTAAAACTTTTGGGATGGTATTTTCTACCAATTGTGCAATATCTACTGTATCCACATATTCTTTGTTAACATATTCTAATACCGCATCTATTTTATTACCAGCTTGAATGGATGAATTTCCTCCCCTAATTTTTCTCAAATCGATATTATGCTGAATATACATTCCTAAAATGACAGCAATTGCAATTATCAAAGGCATTCCAACCTTTGAAATTTTATTAGATATACTCATAATTTATAAGCTTTCAACTTGTTTGATTTCTATAGCTGCTCTGGTTAATAATTCAATTCCATCTTGCAACCGGTATGCATCAGAAAAGACTACCCGTTTTATGCCCGCCTGAATAATTAGCTTTGCACATTCCAAGCAGGGTGATGTAGTGATATATAACGTTGCTCCTTCGCTGCTATTGTTTGATTTAGCAATTTTAGTAATAGCATTGGCTTCAGCATGCAGAACGTAGGGCTTGGTTTTATTGTCTTCGTCTTCACAATTGTTTTCAAAACCCGATGGAGTTCCATTGTATCCATCTGATATTATCATCCGGTCTTTAACTAGCAGAGCTCCAACTTTGCGCCTTTTGCAGTATGAGTTTTCAGCCCAAATACGAGCCATTTGCAAATATCGCAAATCTAAAAGGTGTTGTTTTTGGATTGTATTTGAAACTTCTTCAGAGGACATATAACGGATGCATTAAAAAAAAACCCTCATTGAGGGTTTTTGTACCCAGGGCCGGGCTCGAACCGGCACGAGTGTTACCTCACTGGTGTTTGAGACCAGCGCGTCTACCTATTCCGCCACCTGGGCATTTGTTTTGGTTTGCGAATATAGAGCTTTTGTTTTATTCGACCAAACAATTCATTTTTTTTATTTTTAACGTCATTTTAATCTTTAACTTCTTCATAATCAACATAATCTCCAGTCGATCTGTCGAATTTTTTACTATTGCCCGGCTTAAAATCAACGGTTATTTCTCCTTCTTTCTGGTTTTTGGTGTTTTGTTGATAGTTTTCTGCCCGTTTTACCATTCGTTTTACCCAAAATAATAAAAACCAACGCCCCAAAATTCCTAATAAATAAATTACAAGTATAAAAATTAAAATAAACCGTAACATAAATACTTATGAATTAGTAATTATAACAATAGCAATAATTAAATATAACACAGAAGATACAATTTCCAAATGCTTTCCTCTCAATTTTTTGACTTTTAAGCCCCAAAAGTATCCTAAAATTGCGCCCATAAAGAGAAGAATTACACCCCAAAAAAAGTCTATCCATGGTAATGAAAGCATTCCAAAACCAATACCAACAAACATAGAATTGATTGCACTAAAAAAGGTGAGAATCATTAGGCCATGCTTGTCAAGTGGATTAATGGTCCGTTTTGTTTTAGCCAACTTAAAGGCATCATACAAGAGCTTTAATCCAAGTATAAAAAATAACGATGCCGCATACCAATTGCGTAACTCAGGAATAAAATTACCTATTAACCCACCTATAAACAGGGCGCCAAACAAAACAAAAGATGCAATTGCTGCTACTAATAAAAGTTTTAATAATTCCCTAATTGCAACCTTTTGCTTTAAAAAACTGACGACAGAGCTAAGTAAAAATATTTCTGCTGATAAAATAACTGCTGCCGTTATGTATAAATAAAATATCATTTCAATTCAGTTTGTAATTGTAAAGGTATTGTTCGTCCCCTCCAACAATCAAATTGTATCCTTTTCCCGATTCAAGAAATCCTATGCTAAATCTAGTGATACCGGGTAATGGAAAGCCTTTCAAAATTTCACCTTTAGTACCAAAAAGATAGATATTATGTGCTTCCGCTTCAGTAATACCTATTGCTGTTTGGTTTGTGGAAAACCGGTAAAATGCGGGTTTATGTTTAATTGGGGTGGAGAATGTTACCTCAAATTCCTTATCTCCTTTTAATGAAAAAACGGTGAGTTTGTTGCCATCAACAAAAACAAAATCAGGCACCTTGTCGCCAGTAACATCTTCCATATTAAAATAATGGTTTTTCGATAAATCAGCTATATGTATTTGTTCTTCTTTTCCATTAAAATAAACATGATGGATGGTGCCATCGGAACTGGTTCTTATAAGCTTGCTCATGCGTGAGGTGTTTCCACTTTGATATTCAAATAAATTGTTTGGTGAAGCCCTGAATTGTTTTTCAAGATTGAGCCTACTATTTCCCTTGCGGTCTAAAAAGTAAATACGTGAACTATCTGTTACAATTAAATAATCATTATTGTTGTCTTTAACATGCTGAACCGGAGCTATTATAGGCTGATCAGCACCATCAAACTTAAAACCACTTATTAATTTACCTTTTATATCAAAACTATACACTTTTTTATCTTCGCCGGGAACAAAAAACCGGTAATTTCTTTGTTTATCGTAATCAACCAATGTCATGGATTGAGCCGCCGCCGCTGGCAGAGTTATGGGATAATGTTCAACAAAATTTCCATTCCGATCAATTAAATGGATTTGAGTGCGCGTGTTAAACAAGAATTGTAATTTTCCATTTTTATAGTAATCAACCTGCAACACCTCTCCCATTATTGGTTCCTTCAGGTTTTTTTTCCACAGTATCCTCCCCGATTTATTTATTAGATAGATGTTGCTCTTTGCATCTTGAACAAAAATTTCCTTTTCTTTAGTGGTATGATTAATTACTAATTCAGGTTTTGCTGCAATGGTTGTGTCAAGGCGCGTTTCCCATTCAGCTTTTGATTTTGAGTTTCCTGCTGGTTGATATTTAAAAAGTAAGCTATTATATATCATCTGGTTCTCATTGGAGAATTGCCAAGCCAAACCATAAAAGTCTCGAAATTTCACTTGATTCAATTCATAATATTCAAATGCTTTTTTATCTAGCAAATCCAGCAAAATATCACCTGTACCAACAAAAGAAAGGTACGAGTAATAATTAACCTTATTTGAAAGGAAATCGGAAAATTGGTTGAATGTTGCATCGTAAATTAACGTTTTTTGCAAAACGTTGTTATAAACCGTTTTAGAAAGTGATTGATAGGATTCTCCAAAAATAATATATTCATCAAATATAGTTACATAATTCGCCTGACAGTCTTTAAACCAAGGGCCTAACAAACGGGTTGGGAAAAAATCGATGGGCATTTTATAAATAGGAAATTTGGTATCATTATCAATTTTAAATTCCGTTTTAAACTCATTGATGGTAGTTTTATTTTTTTGGCAATAGTCATTCAATAATTTCAGAATATATTCGTGGGCACTTCGGTATCCTTTAGTACGAATAAAAAATAGGGTTTCACCCCCACTCAAAGAAACCTGAGCCAATTCACCTTTAAAAATATCACCCAGTTGCTGGTCAAATCCTTCTCCAAATGTGGCCGTTAAAAGCTGACGGTTAATTAAATACCGCTCACTTTGATTGGTCCGTTCCATATAATTCTGAAAATTTTGGAGGTATAGCTTGTAATTGCTCAACCCAAACCCACAAAAGCTTTCAATGTTCGACGGAAGGAATTTAATAAAATCAAGGTTTTGAGGCGCTTGATCCCTGAACAAAGAATAAAAATGAGCGGAATTTCCTGAATTGTTAGCAAAACCATTGAAAACCATGGATTGACTTTTCAGATTTAAATCGAGCTCAACCCATTCTCCAATTTGGTTCATCCCTTTTTTTGTAATTACATCGGAATTAAATAGTTTGGAAATTATAGTTGCCGATGTTTTAAGGTTTATATAAATATTTGCATCCACATGATTTCCAGCTGTTTTTCTCACTTTTTGAAACCCGGGGTCAGAATAAATTCCCACATCGGACGCAACTTGCCTGATTGCGTCCTGCAAAAGCAGTTCTGAAACACTTCCCATTAAAACCCCCCGATGGTAACTAAAATAAAAATTAGATTCCGCACTCTGAAAATGATGTATTTTAACCTGATCATATCGGTACGTATTGATGGTTCCTCCTTTTTCAAGCTCCTTTTGAATGGCTTTTAAAGAGCTATTTGATTCAAAGTATCCTTCAACCGCAATTAAAAAGAGAACCTCATATTTTTTGTTTCCAACTTCATGAAATGAAAACACAAGCTTTTTAAAGGTATAGTGCTCACGAATCAGGTTACTATTACTACCTATGGAATCAAAAAAATAAATACTGGAGATAATGTCTTTAATTCCATGTAAACCGGCCAATTCGCGAATAAATTGATTTTTTTGCTTTACCGAATAAATCAACCCAATTGGTTGGTTAATTTCAGCAACCAATGCTGCGTTAACAGGAATGGCAGCAAATATTTCTACACTAGGTGTTTGTTTATTTTTAAGAAAAATATAAAATCCTATGGTTGCTCCAATAAAAAGAAAAAAGATGATAATAAACCCGGGCTTTTTATCCATTAACTCAAAATTTTCAAAGGTCAAAAATATAAAAATAAAACGGGACATCAACGGTTTGACAATTTCTTTAGAGCTTTCTAACTAAATAGTTGCAAGAAAAAACCTGTCGTTTTTAACAAGATTCGTGAAAATCGATTTATCCGTTAAAAGCAACAGGTTTAATAAAGAACTTTCCTGTAAATCATGTTGATCCCGCGCTCTATTTGTTAATTATCAGCCGCTTGGTATATTGCATTTCATTATTGATGATGCTTATAAAATAAACTCCTGGAAGTATAAATTGATGATCAAACACTAGTTCCCTTATGTTTGAACCAGCTAATCCTTCAAATTGTTGGGAATATATTTCGCAACCATAGATATTACACAACTTTATTCTTGTTTGTCCACTATTTTGCAGTGTAAAGTTGATGTTCAGGTTGTTTTTCATAGGGTTTGGATACACATTTAGGCCTCCTCGTTTGCTTTCATCAATCCCAACAAGCTGTTCGCCTCCAATGTTAATATTGTCAATATATAAATAATTTCCCCCATTACTTTTAACCTGGAATTTTATCCGTAAGTGGTTGTTATTTTTATAATTCTTTATGTCTATTTTTTCGGTCCTCCATTGGGTTGTGGTTGGTTCAAATGAACCTGTAACATAAGCACCCCCATTGGTGACTAACGATTTGCCACTTTTAATATACTTGACAATCCATTTTTTTCCACAATCGGGCGAAACAAAAACCTTTAATTCATCCATTGATTCATTATTCCGTTGAGCATAAGCCATATCAAAATATACATAATCGGGATTAACAACTGGACTTAAGTTAATATTACTGGTAATAACTGAATTGATAGTTCCTGCACCGTTTGATTGATTTTTAATGCGTAACGAGGTATTACCGTTTGAAAACCTTTCCCAGTGAGCATTACCTGCCTCCTCAAACTCCCAACTTTTGAATAGATCATTGGCATAAATTGGGAAATCGACTTCTTCCATATCAACCATTTCTGGAGCAATGATACCAGCAAGTGTATCAGGCACAAATACCAAATTTTCACGGGTAATGGTACTATTCCCCACACTATTTGTTACAGTAAGGCTTACCGGATATAATCCCGGTTGGAAATAGGTAACTTCAGGCGAACTAATTGTTGATGTTGATGGCTCTCCACCTTCGAAAGTCCAGGTGCGTTCAGTAATTTCAGCTCCACTGGAAAAATCAGTAAATTGATAGGAAGTACCTGGACAAATAGGATAAATATCCGATTCCATATCGGCAATTGGCAGACAACCCGGATCTATATAACCATCATTTGTTCCAGTTTGGTTAAGGTTTTCGGGTGTCCACAAATACTTGCGGCCGCTAATTCCTGAATTTAATGCTGCCCGCATTCTATCAACCTGACCAAGAGTGAACATGGCTTCACAAGTAGAGTAATCCATAAAGTTCTGAACATTGGTTAAAAAGCCACATGAAACCATACCCAAGTTGCAGTGTTGATCTACTCCTATCGTATTAGGTGTATCTTCAACGTTGTCGTCAATGTTACAATTACTTTCGAGGCCTGGTTCATTGGTACTTCCCCATGGATGAGCTAAATTTAAATAATGCCCTACTTCATGACTTAGAACGTGCCCTGATGAAACATACGAATAAATTGATACCACACCATCTAACGCCGCATCAACCCCAGGATAATGCGACCAGGCTGCTGCGTTTGATTCAATGGAACTTACAGTCCAAATATTCAGGTAACTTTGAGGATCCCAGTTCTTTATTGTGTATTTTAAGTCATTTGAAGCGTTATAGGTGAGCTCAGTATTGTAATAAACCACACCCGATGTGCAAGTTCCATCAGGAGTAAGCTTTGCTAACCGGAATTCAATGGTTGGATTTCCTATTATTGGAATAAAATCCTTAACAACACCATTCAATTCATTATTTTCGGCCCGATAATCAACATTCATTTGATCAATACCCCGCTGGATCTGTTCAATAGATATTCTTTCGCTGCCATATTGGTGTAACACGTGAAAAACTACCGGTATTATCAGTGTGTCGGTACTCTGGTATTTACTTTTAATAAAATCTTGGGTAAAGGATTCCAATTCAGCCCTTCTTTTCAATATTTCAGGGTTTCGAGCCACTTCAATGGAATCAAAATAATTGATAGCACATTTATGAATAGGTTGAGCTTTTAAGCCAAACCCTATGAATAAAATAAATAAAAGTAAAATGTTCCTTTTCATTTGTAATAATTATTAGTTCGTTGAATATCCTTTTGATTAAAGAAAAAGTACCTCAAGGTAATTAACATTCTTGTTTTTGTGATGGAATTAAAACCATTTCTATTATAAAGTAATTCCTTTCAAACAATTTGATATTTTAAAACAATTTTCATCCCTTAAAGTTCCGAAATATTGTTCATGCTTTGGGATTCATACTTTGGTGGATAATCGATATTATAATGAAGTCCTAAGCTTTCTTTACGATTCTGCGCCCCTTTTATAATTAAATAGGCCACATTAATTAAATTCCGAAGTTCACACAACGACTGAGATAACGTTGATTTTTTATATAACTCGTCCGTTTCTTCGAAAATAATTTTAAGCCTTTTCATTGCTCGTTCTAACCTAAGATTTGAGCGTACAATTCCCACATAATTACTCATAATCATCTGAGTTTCTTTGTAGTTTTGTGTTATCAACACCATCTCCTCTGGCATAGTAGTACCTTCAAAATTCCATTCAGGAATCTCCTTACAAATCGTTTGATTTTTAAAACATGCAATGGCATGCAATGCTGCACGATGTGAAAAAACGACTGCTTCACTCAAAGAATTAGAGGCCAATCGGTTAGCTCCATGCAAACCTGTTGATGCAACTTCACCTGATGCATAAAGATGCTTGATGTGGGATTCACCATTCAAATCAACTTTTACTCCTCCACACTGATAATGAGCTGCTGGTACAACAGGAATAAGATCCGTGGCAATATCGATACCTAACGAAAGGCATTTGGCTGAAATATTTGGAAAATGATCTTTCAAAGAGGGGCCGTCTAAATGCCTGCAATCAAGATAAACAAAATCGTCCCCATAAAACTTTAATTCATTATCAATAGCTCTTGATACAATATCTCTAGGCGCCAAAGCTCCTCTCCTATCGTATTTCTGCATAAATTCTTTACCTTGCCGGTTTCTCAAAATAGCTCCAAACCCTCTCATTGCTTCTGTTATTAAAAATGAGGGTTTCTCAGTTGGATTATATAATGAAGTAGGATGAAATTGAACAAATTCAATATTCTCAACAATTCCTTTAGCCCTATAAACCATGGCAACGCCATCACCAGTAGCAATTTCAGGATTTGTGGTTGTTTGATATAAATTACCGGTACCGCCGGTAGCAATCATGGTTTTTTTTGCTAAAAAGGTCTCAACCAACCCTTTTTCCATGTCTAGAACGTAGGCACCATAACATTCAATATTGGTGTTGCTCCTATGTACCGTCTTCCCCAGATGATGTTGAGTTATTAATTCTACCGAAAAATAATTTTCAAAAATAGTTATGTTCGGATGAGTTTTGACATAATCAATAAGTGCCCTTTGGATCTCCCAACCGGTGTTATCCTTATGATGAAGAATCCTTTTTTCAGAATGTCCCCCTTCACGAGCTAAGTCATACTGGCCTGAATTATTTTTATCAAATTGAGTTCCCCAGTCAATTAGCTCCTGTATCCTTTGGGGAGCTTCTTCCACAACGATGCGCACTACTTCTTTATTTGAAAACCGGTCGCCGGCTATATAGGTGTCTTCAATGTGCTTTTCAAAATTATCGGGTAAATAAGTTACCGCGGCAATTCCACCCTGAGCCAAGGCTGTATTGGTATCAGCTAATTTTGATTTGGTTACAATAGCAACCGTTCCAAATTCAGCTACCTTAATAGCAAACGATAATCCAGCAACCCCAGAGCCAACAACTAAAAAGTCAAATTCCCTTTTCACGGATTTATTCTATTTATTAATTCTTTAATAATTGATAATTGACTTAATCTATAAAACTTTTAAAATAATCCCTTCATACATCTAATAATAGTTCAATTAATTAGAAAAGAATATTAGCAAACTTATTAGGATAATCAAAAGCATAAGCATGCAAAGGTAACCAAATATCTTTCGTCAATTCTTATAATCCACAACAGATTTTAGTATAGTCAACATAGATTAAACCATAAGTATTTTTTTCCTCCGATCTGAAATAAATTTTTAAATAGCCAACAATTCTTATATTTTTGGCAATTGTTTATTAAATAACCAGATATGGCTCAAGAAGATCTATTAAAAAAAATTATTGCCCATTCCAAAGAATATGGGTTCATTTTTCAATCGAGTGAGATTTATGATGGATTAAGTGCGGTTTATGACTACGGACAATATGGCGCTGAACTTAAAAATAACATTAAAAAGTATTGGTGGGATTCCATGGTGCGCCTTCACGAGAATATTGTGGGTATTGATTCTGCCATTTTTATGCATCCAACGGTTTGGAAGGCATCGGGTCACGTGGGAGCCTTCAACGACCCGTTAATTGATAACAAAGATTCTAAAAAAAGATATCGGGCCGATGTGCTCATTGAGGAACACTTGGCAAAAATTGAAGCGAAAATAGATAAGGAAATTGAAAAAGCCGTTGAAAAGTTCGGTGCCTCTTTTGATGAGCCACAATTTAGAGCAACAAACCAAAGGGTTATTGCCAACCAAGAAAAAATTGATGTCATTAAAAAACGATTTGTGGCTGCACTTGAAGCAGACAATCTGGTGGAAATAAAAAATATTATTGAAGACTGTGAGATTGTTTGTCCCATTTCCGGATCAAAGAATTGGACCGATGTGCGCCAATTTAACCTAATGTTTGAAACCAAACTAGGATCGGTAACCGATGAAGCCAACATCATCTATCTAAGACCAGAAACTGCACAGGGGATTTTTGTAAATTATTTGAATGTTCAGAAAAGTGGCCGTATGAAAATTCCATTTGGTATTGCCCAAATTGGAAAAGCCTTTCGTAATGAAATTGTTGCGCGTCAATTTATTTTCCGTATGCGTGAATTCGAACAAATGGAAATGCAGTTTTTTGTGCGCCCCGGTGAAGAATTAAAATGGTTTGAATTGTGGAAAGCAACCCGATTAAAATGGCATAATGGTCTTGGATTTGATCCAAAAAAATACCGCTTTCACAATCACGATAAATTGGCCCATTATGCCAATGCCGCCGTAGATATAGAATTTGAATTCCCAATGGGGTTCAAAGAGTTGGAAGGTATTCATTCCCGCACTGATTTTGATTTGAGTCAGCATCAAAAATTCAGCGGTAAAAAAATGCAATACTTTGACCCGGAATTAAATGAAAACTATGTTCCTTTTGTTATAGAAACATCCATTGGACTTGATCGAATGTTTCTTTCCATATTATCGAATGCATACGACGAAGAAACAATAAAACAGGAAGATGGAAAAACCGATCAGCGAATTGTTTTAAGAATTCCTCCAGAATTAGCTCCGGTAAAACTTGCCATTTTACCCTTAATGAAAAAAGATGGACTTCCTGAAAAAGCAACCCAAATATTAGATGAACTAAAATATGAGGTTAATTGTATTTACGAGGAAAAAGATTCTATCGGTAAACGGTATAGAAGACAAGATGCGATTGGAACTCCTTATTGTATTACGGTGGATCATGAAACCTTAGAAAATAATACGGTAACTCTTAGAAACAGAGACACCATGGAACAAGAAAGAATTCCTGTTGAAAAGGTGAAACAGATTGTGGTTGAAAAAACCAGTATGACCAATTTACTTAAAAAAGTGAACTAATTTATCGGTGCAATTAAGTCTCAAAAACGAGGTCTTAATTGCATTATTTTATATTTTTACAAAAGACCTCAATCAAATTTAAAAGTATGAAAAACTTACTCGCAACTTTATTCCTATTTACCATTTATATTGGAGCATCTTTTTCACAGAATCAACCAATAAACAAACCAGAAAAAGGGTATCGTTTTCAATATCGAATTAAAGGACCTGAATTTAAAAAGAGTGAAGTGCTTGAACTAATGGTTGATGAATATGGTAACTATTTGGTAGCAACATTCAGAGGCGAAAAATCTTCGTTTGTTTATTTAATAGTTTATAACCTCTATAGTTGGGACGAAAAATATAAAATTAAACTCGACGACAACCGTTGTGAACTTTACAACAGTACTTTTGATGAATCCGGAGAATATTTTTATGTAAATTATGACATTTACCGAAATATGTTCAAAAAAATAAATCTCAAAACAGGCGAAATAACTAAAGTTGATTGTTCTGAGACACCCAAAGGATGTAAAAAAATTGAATCCCAGTTTTACAAGTTGGATGCCTATACTATTGGTGATAATTATTATATCTATCGGGATGAACAATTTGAAAACTACATTAAAGTGCTGGTTAAGAAAGAAATGTATATACCGAAAGGTGACGAAGAAAAGTCTGCCTCAAATTATGGGTTAAAAAATGCCATGAATTTCGATCCAAAGAATGGTGGTGTTTTACAAATCACCCCTGCAGAATTGCGCGATTTAAAATCTGGGAAAGAAATTAACGTAAATGGAGTTCCTATTTTTTATGATCCATTGGCTATTGATCAAGCCGGTAAGGTAATTCCCTACACTCCAGAAGAAGGAACTCCTTTTAAAATCAGATTTACACTGAATGAACTTAACAAACTTGATAAAAAAATAAGTTTTGTGTACGACCATTTTGTAATTAAACTGGACTTAGATGCCTTAGAACAAGAAAAGTTGAAAAACTAAAAAGCTAAATAATTTTACTATTTTTGATTCATGCATCGTTTATTTTACATACCGGTTTTCTTTCTTTTTTTTATGCATTTATTCAACGATGCATCCGCACAATGTGATCAAGCATTTATTGACCAATGTGCCTCAAATAGTGAAGTAAAATACATCAAACATTTCAGAATACGCTTTGCCGATTCAAAAGATCTAAAAAACCGATCAGAAGGCCAATTTTCAATGATGCTTAATAAAGGGAATCACTATCGGTTTCTAGTATGTAACGATGCATCAAAACCAGGTTCTACCATTATTGAATTATCCAGTGATTTTGCCAATTTTGGTGGGAACTATAATGCCTCTGAAGATAAAGAATACCATGCTTTTGATTTTATTTGTAGCAAAACGGGTCCTTATTATCTCAAGCTTTTTTTTAAAAATGGTGAGGAAGGTTGTGGAGTTTGCGTAGTATCATTAGTAATGGAATAATGCATCTTCAAAATCTTTAAACTTTCCACCTCTTAATTCAGCTCATTTTCCATTGATAAGATTATATATCAGAATGTTCTCTTTCTAAAATTGCAACCGCAAATAAATCTTCCTCTTCTTGTCACCAAAATCTCTATCTGCCTATCATAACTTTTCTGCAAATGATTCTGGAAGTTGAAATATACAATCCGTAATTTCCGCTTTGTAGCCTTTGTTTTATTTCTTCTTTTACTAAAAAGCTATTTTAATGCCCTTTCGATTAGCTAACCTTATTCATATTTCAAACAAAGAAAAGGCAAAATATAAATTAATCGCTGCTTAAGGGAATTTTAAACAGCTACCTGAATTAAGAATATCTTCTTTATAAGAACCACAGTATTCTCTGGAGCCTCTGTTATATTAATCCTTATTCATAAGTAGAATTTACTGAAATGCCTTAGTTGAAAGCAAATAAACGTTAAAGTAAGACAAAAAAAAAGCCCCCCGAAAACTCGAGGGGCTTTAATATCAATTAAAAGTGGATTATTGTTTTACCACTCGTTCAGTTCTGCGATTGTTGTTGTTATCAATGATGGTAACAAAATAAACACCTTTGTTCAATTCTGAAGTAGAAAGAACTACTTGGTTAGATATTTCATTCACAGTCATTACTGTTTGACCCAACACATTGCTTACCATAATTTGTGAAGCTCCTTCGATATTGCTAATAACCAACTCACCGTTGAATGGGTTTGGATAAATAGTTATAGCACTTAAGTTGTTCACATTTTCATGAATTCCAATAATAATGCCCCATACATCATTTGTTGCAGCATTAGCATCAGCAATGGTCAAAGCACGATTTTTGGTAACAGGTTCTCCATTATCAAAACTTGCATTTTTGAAATATTTGTATTCAATATTTCCAAGGTTTTTAGTAATTGGAACTACAGCAGTCCAAATGTTTCCAGTTCCTTTAGTCATCAATACTGATTTACCATTACCTGGTACATTCCAACCAGCGGCAAAAGAACCCGTTACGTAAATTACGTCACCTTCAACTAAATCAGCATCAGTGGCATCAACGTTGAATGTTATTTGAACAGTAGGTTCGTTCCAAATATCGGAAACATTAACTGCAGCACTATCAACTTGCATCAAGCGGTCACCGTTACCATTATAAAGATCACCATTATTCCAACTTGCACCAATGAAATATTTGTATTTCACTTCACCAGAACCAGCAGGAACTAAAGCCCTTGCATTCCAAGTATTCTCGGCTGTTTTGGTCATTAATATAGATTCCCCAGTTCCTGGCTCATCCCAACCATTAAAGCTACCGGTTACATAAACAACATCACCTTCGGCAAGAGTTGCAGCAGTCATATCCACTTTGAAAGTAACGTTAAAATCTTGAACTGGTATTTGAGGAATTTTCACTAATGAAATGTCATCAATATATACCTTCTCAATAGCAGCAGAAGTCATAATATTCAACAAGAAATTAGTGTTTTCTTTAATTCTTTTGAAAGTTACATAGCGTTTGTAAACCGTTGGAGTAGTAGTTAAAGCTACTTGCCACTCTGAGGTACCATTTACAGCATCCCAATCGTAAGAATCACCAAAACGATTATAGCCATTGTTTGGATCTTCAAAATCAATTCCAAATACACGATTTGAATCAGACCAAGCAGTAAATGTAAATTCGTAAGAACTATCATTCGTTGCAACCCAACCATTTTGGGTTACTTGTAATTGCCACTGATCAGAAACTGCAGCAGGAACCATAGTACAAACACCATTAATAACACTTGCAGTACCACCATTACCTGACCAAGTTGACCAAGGTGCAGTTATAGGACCGTCAGTTGCAAATCCGCCATCTTTTATTAGATTCTCATCAATTACTTTCTTGCTAATCAATGGGAAAATACCCATATCAATATCTAAGCCCCATGAGTTGGCATCTAAGAAGCTATACCAGCCACCACCATCACTCCATAGTTCCCAAGCATCAGCACCACCATCACCGGCAGAGGTAGATACTAAGCCAAATCCTGAAGTAAGACCTTCAAATTCAATACCTACAGCAAATTCACCTGTAACTTCAACTGGCTCATCAAAAATAACTGAGTACCAGAAATCAGTAGTACCAGAAACTTGTTCAACAGTAGTAGTAACCTGCGAAAAAGCAACTTTCATGCTTGATAATTCTGTAGTTGGTGCACCGTCGAAACCATAAACAGCAAATTTCAAGCTATCCTGAGTAACCTTGCTAAGTTCATTAGCACCCACCCAAAGTTGAACTCCTTGAATTAAGTAAGTTTCAGTTCCGCTGTTAAAATGTTGGGCTTTAGCCAAATCACCATAACCATTAGCACCACAAACATAACCTCCACCATTAGCTTCACTTACAGTATAAAAAGCGGGTGTTCCTGTTAAAAAACTTGCAGGTACCAATGTGTCGGTAATGTCAGCTTCACCTTTCACGGTTTGTGGCATCTCAAAAGTAAACTTACTGTCTACTTTTGTTGCGGCTCGCTGTGCAAAGCCGGAGAATACTAAAGCGCACAGACTTAAAATTAGTGTAAATTTTCTCATAAGTAGTTAATTAAATTAATGTAATAAAAAATTAGAGTATTATGGGTTTAAATTAGGCTACAAAAATAAATTAAATTTTCAATTTATAGCTATCCATATGTTAATATTTTTTCAAAAAAATGATTTTTTTGAAAAATAAAATCGAATCAAGACCAATTAATAACTATTTATTAGTTTTTACTTCGTTTAATTTATTAAATTAGTAAAAATACCTCTGATTTGTTAATAAATATAAGTTGAGATGTTAACTGTATATCGTAGTATGCCTTTCCGATTCTAAGCTTTTTTTAAAATTCCCGCTGTTAGCAGGTTGTTTTATTGCATGGATAATTAATCTCATAAAATAAGCATGGCATCACCATAGGTTCCAAAATTGTATTTTTCCTTAATGGCTTCGCGGTAGGCTTCGTTGAGCAAATCGTATCCGGCAAAAGCAGAAACCATCATCAATAATGTGGATAATGGCAAATGAAAGTTGGATACCATACGTGATGCTACACTAAACTCATAAGGTGGAAAGATAAATTTGTTGGTCCATCCGTCGTAAGGTTTTAAGTAACCATAAGTTGATACAGAACTTTCTAACGTGCGCATAACGGTAGTACCTACAGCACATACATGTTTCTTTTTATCTTTTGCTGCATTAACAATATTTACTGCACTATCTGTTATAATGATTTGTTCGGAGTCCATTTTATGCTTGGTAAGGTCCTCAACATCCACAGAACGAAAATTTCCTAATCCCACATGCAGGGTGACCTCAGCAAAGTTAATTCCTTTAATTTCACACCGTTTTAATAACTCACGACTGAAATGAAGTCCTGCAGTTGGCGCCGCAACAGCTCCTTCATGTTTTGCAAATACCGTTTGATACCTGTCTTTATCTTCTGGCATTACATCGCGTTTAATGAATTTTGGAAGCGGAGTTTCTCCCAACCCATACAAATTCTTTTTAAATTCTTCGTAAGGGCCATCGTAAAGAAACCTCAAAGTCCTGCCGCGACTGGTGGTATTATCTATAACTTCAGCTACCATTAAGTCATCTTCGCCAAAGTATAATTTATTTCCAATACGTATTTTCCGTGCAGGATCAACCAAAACATCCCAAAGACGTTGTTCTCTGTTTAATTCCCTTAGCAAGAAAACCTCTATTTTTGCCCCAGTTTTTTCTTTGTTACCATACAAACGAGCTGGAAATACCTTGGTATTATTAAACACCATAACATCATCTTCGCTAAAATATTCAATGATGTCTCTAAATATCTTGTGATCGATTTTTCCGGTTTGCCTGTCAACAACCATTAGTCGCGATTCATCTCTGTTTGTTGAAGGATGTAGGGCTATCAGATTTTCTGGTAATTTAAAATTAAACTGAGATAACTTCATATTTTTATTTTATGTTATATTTTAGAGGTCGGTTATACGTAAGTTTTTTAATTTAGTTCCAAAGATTTTAATTTTTCTTCAAATTCTTTAATTCCTTGAGCATTTTCAACAGAGAATTCACCAATTTTTGTTCGGCGTAAATCAATTAAGTAAGCTCCGCTTTGTAATGCAGCACCTAAATCCCGAGCAAATGATCGAATATAAGTTCCTTTACTACAAACCAGCTTTACTGTGACCATGGGAAGTTCAAATTTAATAATTTCAATACTATAGATTACAATCTTATTGGGTTTAAGTTCAATATCCAATCCTTTTCGAGCCGACTCATACGATCTTTTTCCGTCGATTTTTTTTGCTGAAAAAACAGGAGGAACTTGATCAATCTCCCCAATGAAAGAAGGTATCACACGATTCAACGCTTCTAATGTAATATGACTCCATTCATAAATGTTATCTTCCTCCGTTTCCCTATCAAAAGAGGGTGTTGTTGCACCTAGCTTAATAGTTGCAATATATTCTTTTTCTTGCCCCTGATAGGTTTCAATCAATTTGGTAAATTTTCCGGTACAAACAATGAGTAACCCAGTTGCCAATGGATCTAAGGTTCCGGCATGTCCAACTTTTATTTTCTTAATCTGTAATTTTTTACTAATTAGGTACCTTACTTTATTCACAATATCAAACGATGTCCATTCTAAAGGTTTATCAATAAGAATTAGTTTCCCTTCTTGAAAATCAATGTTTTTAAAATCTTCTGTAACCATGAATTTAATCTAGTGAATTGACATGACATCTACTTTTTCTTGCGTCAAATCAAGAAATAACACATTACCTAATTTTTTGAATGATAATTAATTTGATTTTGGCTTTTTAAGAATGGCATAAATTTCAAAAACAAATCCACCAAAAACTAACATTGGAGCCAATGTTATCCGTTGAAAATTGAACATGGACTCATTAAATACTTTTGGATCGTTAGACTTACCGCCAGCCATAAGAATGAAACCCAAAATAATAATGGCTAAACCAATTCCCATTAAGATATAATTGCTTTTTTCTAAAGCAAAATCCACTTTACTGTTTTCTTTAAGGGTACTCATAGTGTCTAGATATATTTAAAAATACAAATCGCTACTTCGCAATCGCAAGTATTTGTTAACTGCAAACCAAGTTGAAACATAAACCATAGCCATTCCAATAATAAAAACACAACCGAATAATAGGGCAATGGTGTCAATATCATTTAAAATTGCTAATTCAGGCAGTTGAACTTCAATCAAATAAATAACCCCACCCAATAAAATGTAGGTAATAAAAATACTGTAAAGGGCGTGAGTTATGCTTTTTGCAATAAATGGAGCCCGCACAAAACGGTGAGTGGCTCCAACTAATTGCATCGTTTTTATTAAAAAACGCCGTGCATAAACTGATAAACGAATGGTATTGTTTATCAGTGACAAGGATATCAACAATAGCAAACCGCTAAAAGCAAATAAGACCAAGCTTATTTTTTTTATGTTTTTGTTAACAATTTCAACCAATGATTTTTGATAAGAAACCTCTTTGACTTGAGGGTAACTCATAATTATTTGTTCAATTTTTTTTACGCTATCTAAGTTGGCATATTCAGCAAATAAGCGGACTTCAATAGATGGCATCAATGGATTGTATCCTAAAAAGTTAATAAAATCCTCTCCCAATTCTTCTTGAAGTTCCTTTGCAGCTCTTTCTTTAGTTATATATTCTGTTGATTTCACGTAATTGGATGCATCGAGATTTTTTTGCAAACGAATCATATCTACTTCTCTAATAGTATTCTCAAGAATAACGGTGAAACCGATATTTTCTTTTACATGGCGTGAAAGTTTTTGTCCATTCAGCAACAAAAGCCCCATGATACCAATAATAAACAATACCAGCGAAATACTAATTATAGAGGTCAAATATGAACTCCGAAGCTTTCGTTTAGATATTTTTTGTTCCCACCGGCTCATATTCTTTTTTTCAAGTGTGCAAAGATAGTACAAAAATCAACTGGGTAGCTTTTAGTTTTCAATTAAAGTTCCAACCTTCCCAACCAAATATTCCAAATAAATAAATGTGGAATTATTTATTTTTTACAATCTGTTCTTTGCTTAATTGCCCTTTCAAAATCACAAATAACTATTAATTAAAAACTTTTCGCTCTTTAA
>JFJP01002122.1_pt1 | contig 26350 bp, 20 predicted proteins | sample 431651 | NCBI WGS metagenome assembly JFJP01 (sample SAMN02602958, study PRJNA72255) | Microbial mat metagenome, whole genome shotgun sequencing project. | biome: fresh water; feature: sink hole; material: water; isolation source: purple microbial (photo- and chemosynthetic) mats found in...
CATGCAGTTGCGCTTCGCTTCGTTTGCTGTGGCCAACTTACGAGAGGACTTTCACCTCCAAGATCGCGCCCATGCTGGGCGCACAAAAAAACGGGGGCAAAGCCCCCGTTCTCATTTCAGCAAGCTGACTATTTGCGACTGAACATGAATTTGGCAAATTCGTTTTCCGCCACCCGGAACCACGAATTCTGTTCGTCGAGGAATTTCTTGTAGTCGTCGTAGATTTTCTTGAACTCGGGGTTCTTTGCCGACGTTTCCGCGTAGTACTCCATGGCGGCCTTGTAGCTGGCCTCCATGATATCCTTCGGGAAAGGCAGCATCTTGGTGCCGGAAGCCCGCAGTTGCTTGAGAGCTGCCGGATTTTTGGCATCGTAGCGCGCACACATCTCGGCGTTGGTGTCGGCACAGGCCGCCTCGATGATGACCTGATATTCCTTCGGCAACTCGGCCCACTTCTTGGCGTTGATGTAGGTGGATATTTGCGGACCACCTTCCCACCAGGCCGGATAGTAGTAGTACTTGGCCACCTTGTTGAAGCCCAGCTTCTGGTCGTCATAAGGCCCGACCCACTCGACGGCATCGATCGTGCCTTTTTCCAGTGCCGGATAGATGTCGCTGCCGGCGATCTGCTGCGGCACCACGCCCAGCTTGGCCAACACCGCCCCGGCCAGGCCGGCCACGCGCATCTTCAGGCCCTTGAAGTCGGCGACGCTCTTCATTTCCTTGCGATACCAGCCCCCCATCTGCACGCCCGTGTTGCCGCTCGGGAAAGAGATGATGTTCGATTTTGCAAAGAACTCGCCCATCAGCTTGGCGCCATTGCCATGCCGATACCAGGCGATTACCTGACGGGCATTCATGCCGAACGGAATCGCTGTGTCAATACAGTATGTCGGATCCTTGCCGAAATAATAGTATGAACAGGTAAAGCCCATTTCAACGGTATTGTCCTTGACCGCGTCATGCACACCCGGGCCGGGAACGATCTCGCCGGCAGCAAACAACTGGATCTGGAACTTGCCACCGGTCATGTCGGAAATCCGCTTGACAAGGAACTCGGCCGAACCGTGCAAGGTATCAAGACTCTTGGGGAAACTCGATGCAATCCGCCACTTGATGGTCGGGGCATCCGCAGCAATCGCAGGCAGGGCTACGGCGCCGGCCGCAAGACCGACACCGGCTTTTTTCAAAAAGGAACGTCTTTCCATGGTTTATCGTCTCCGAGGGTTAAGAACAGGTATCTGCTGACAACTGAGTGATTATAGACAAAGCGGCGACGGGTTGAATGGCTTTTCAATGCTTTTTCAGCGGCCGCCCTCTATTCTCGCAAGCAGGGCTTAGGGCAACGAATCAGTTCCCTGCCACTTTCATCTGCTCGATCAGGATCGAACCGACCTGCTTCGAGCCGCGCACCAGAACATCGTTACCGACCGACGCCACATTGCGGAACATGTCCTTGAGATTGCCGGCGATGGTCACTTCTTCGACGGAATGCACGATCTCGCCATGCTCGACCCAGAAACCAGCAGCACCACGCGAATAATCGCCATTCACATAATTGACGCCCTGCCCGAGCAGTTCGGTCACCAGCAAACCGCGCCCCATCTTCTTGAGCAGGCCGTTGAAATCACGCTTGCCTGGATGCACGACCAGGTTGTGACAGCCGCCGGCATTGCCGGTCGTCTGCAAGCCCAGCTTGCGTGCCGTGTAAGCACTCAGGAAGTAACCTTGCAACACGCCATCGACGACCACTTCACGCTCATGTGTGGCCACACCGTCGCTGTCGAACGCGCTGCTGGCCATCCCGCCGCGCAAATGCGGACGTTCGCTGATCTGCACTTTCTTTGAAAAAACGCGCTGGCCCAGACTGTCCAGAAGAAAGGACGTCTTGCGGTACAGGCTGCCGCCGCTGACCGCGTGCGTAAAATTGCCGATCAGGGACGCCGCCAGCGGTGCCTCGAACAGCACAGGTACTTTGCAGGTCCTGATCTTGCGCGCTCCGAGTCGAGACAGCGCACGGCGCGCGGCATAGTCGCCAATCGCTTCGGGCGAGGCCAGGTATTGCGCATTGCGCGACGAGGAATACCAATCGTCGCGCTGCATGTTCTCGTCCTTGCCGGCGATCACCGAACAGGCGAGGTAGTGCCGCGAGGTCGGGTAGCCGCCCATGAAACCGAGACTGTTGGCCGAAATGAACTGACCTTCCTGAATCGAGACCGTCGCGCCCTCCGAATTGCTGATCTGCTCACTGACGGCAAATGCGGCCTGCTCGCAACGTCGCGCCAGATCGATGGCGCCCTCAACCGGAAGCAGCCACGGATGGTAGAGATCGAAATCGGCAAAGCCTTCCGTGCGGCTGGCGAGAAGAGTCGCGTCCGGCAAGCCGGCACAGGGGTCGGCGGCGGTGAAGCGGGCAATGCGCAGCGCCGCTTCGACGGTTTCGCGCAACGCCGCCGGCGAAAAGTCGGAGGTGCTGGCATGCCCCTTCTGCTGGCCAAGATAGACCGTGACGCCGATGCCTTTGTCGCGGTTGTACTCGATGGTCTCGACTTCGTGGTGGCGAACGGTGACAGACTGCCCGAAACCCTCCGAGACATCAACCTCGCAATCGCTGGCCCCGGATTTTCTGGCATGGGCGAGGACATCCCGGGCGAACTCCTGCAACGTCGCGAAGGGGTGGCCGAAACGGGACTCGAGAGAAGGCAAAACGGAGATTCGCGACATGGGATGACAATGCGAGCGTTGAAAGCCGCTATCATAGCAGTTCCCTGCCGCTCGTCTGTTCCGGCATCCCCGCTGAAAACGCTCCCCGTTGACCAACATAGAACCGATGAACCCTCACGACGAAGACCCCGTACCGCTATCCAAGACCCGACGCAAGCAGGCGATGGAGGATTTGCAAGCGCTCGGTGAAGAACTGGTGGCGCTGTCCGGCGACCGCGTGAAGAAAATCGACATCCCCGAGGATCTGCGCGAAGCCGTCAGCGAGGCACAGCGCATGACGCGACACGACGAAGCCAAGCGTCGCCAGATGCAGTACATCGGCAAGCTGATGCGCAACGTCGAAGTGGAGCCGATTCGCACCGCGCTGGCTCTGGTACGCGGCGAATCGGCGAGCGAAACGGCCAGGATGCATCGTCTTGAGCGACTGCGCACGGAATTGCTCAACGACGAGAAAGTGCTGCACGAAATCGCCACCCTGTACCCGTCGGTCGACCTGCAACACCTGCGCTCGCTGCGCCGGGCGGCGCTCAAGGAACATGAGCAGAACAAGCCGCCACGCAGCTACCGTGCGCTCTACCAGTTGCTCAAGGAGCTTGAATACGCAGCTTCAGGCGAGTCTCCGGAAGCCGGTCCAGAAACAGATTAATCCTCCATCAGCTCGCGATAGCGTCCGATCTCGAAGTTGCTGCCGCTTTCCTCAAGGGCCACCGGCGTCAACAGATAGTTCTGGCCGTCGTGCGCAAACTCCAGGCTTTCGCGCACATCAAAACTCGCTATCGGCATCACCATGCGGGCTTCACCCGGCGCGTTGCCCTCACGCAGCCAGATACCGGGAATGGCACCGGTTGCCGAAAACCCCGTTGTCCGTGGCCGCAGTTCAATACTCTGCGCTTTTCGCGACAGGGACTGGATGCCGACACTGGCGTGCGCATCAGAATCCTTGTTGTAGCGCCTGACCACCCCGAGCAGCCAGTTCTCACCGCCCTCGGGCTGCATGCTGATCAAGGCGCCAATCCTGAGCCAGTCGCCGAGTTCATCGACAGCGGCGCAAAAACCGCCGAGACTGACGTTCTCGACTACCCAGCTCTCGGCCGTACGCTCTTTGCCCAGACGGGCCACTTCACCGGCAAACACGGTAAAGCTGTCATCGAATCCCTGCAATACGGCGATGCGCGTTTTTACGGCATGGCGATCGTGCTCGCGTTGCGGCGGGTCCGGCGCCCAGTAAAGGGCGAGATGACGCAGCACGGGCAGCAGCACCCTGGCCTGGTATTCGCCGCCCAGATTCAGATCCGCTGGCACTTCGCCACGTTCCACACTGCGCATCAGCTCATTCAGCGACTGCAGTGCGGTTCCCGGCGAGATGAAGCGCAGGCCCGGCGTGAGCCTGTCGGGGCGGCGCGCCAGCCGAGCCGGCGGTATCCCATTCGCGGCATCGACCCAATATACGCTGTCAGGCAAACAATAGCCGGAAAAGACAAAACTCTGCTGGAAGTGGGCAATCAGCCTGTCTGCCAGCTCGATTTCGAGCGGCATCAGGCTGTCCATCGACGACGAGTAGAAAATCAGCGCCTGCACATATTGCTGGGTCACACTGGTCAGTTCCGGTTGAGTCGGATAGAGCTGCACGGGCTTTGCCGCATAAGCTGCCGCTTCTGCCGCCAGATAAGGCTGTCCGAGGCCTCGCCACAAGTCCTCGCCGATCGGCCCGTAGCGGAATTCAACCCATTTCAGCTGGGTGGCACGCGCCGCCAGCAAGCGCGCGGCGATCAGCGGCAGTGACGACTTGAGCGCCACACTGCCCTTGTCTTTCGGATTCTGCTGCACACGCTCAATGCAGCGCGCATAGAGACTGGCGACTTCGCCCCAGTAGTTGTAGCTCATCACCCACAAGCGGCGCTCTTCGCTCTTGGAAAGTCTGGGCGCATGCAGATAATCCCTTGACAGACGACGGATGTGCGGCTGCGCCGCATCGTCGAGCTGGCGCAGCACGTCAAAAAACTGATCAACCCGGAGATCGCCTGCCGGCTGCAGGGAACCGAACCAGCCATAGATCTCATCGACCGCCTTGAACGCATTATCCAGCGGCAGCTCGGCGATGATCCGCCGAAGCTCCCTGGCGTCAGCCAGCGGATGATCCGGACGCGACGAAAAGAAATTCAGCATCATGATGACCCGTCCTAAATCCCGGCCAGCGGGAAAAGTGAGAGAGAGTATCCCAATAGTATATAGCCCGGGCAAAAGCTGCAAGTCGGGAAGCTTTGCCATCGGTCGGCCGACAGGCACCGCCAATCGGTGTTCGAGAAAACAGGCAGGAGGGCGGGTCAATCCATTACAATTCGCTGGAGTCCAACTACCATGCAAATGTATGAAGCCGTATCTTGACCTGATGCGCCATGTTTACGAACACGGCACCCCCAAGTCCGACCGCACCGGAACGGGCACGCGTTCGGTGTTCGGCTGGCAGCTGCGCTTTGATCTCGACGCCGGCTTTCCGATGCTGACCACGAAAAAGCTGCATCTGCGCTCGATCATCCACGAATTGCTGTGGTTCCTGCAGGGCGACACCAACATCCGCTACCTGAAGGACAATGGAGTGCGCATCTGGGACGAATGGGCCGACGATAACGGCGATCTCGGCCCGGTCTATGGCCACCAGTGGCGTCACTGGAAAACACCGGACGGACGCGAAATCGACCAGATCGCCCGCCTCGTCGACGGCCTGAAGAATAACCCGGACTCGCGCCGGCACATGGTCAGCGCCTGGAATCCGGGCGATGTCGAGCGCATGGCCCTGCCCCCCTGCCACGCGCTGTTCCAGCTTTATGTGGCCCCGGCGGCAGCCGGCGACCCCGACCCGAGGTCCAGGCTTTCGTGCCAGCTTTACCAGCGCAGTGCCGACATCTTCCTCGGCGTACCCTTCAACATCGCCTCCTATGCCCTGCTCACGCTGATGCTGGCGCAGGTTTGCGGCTACCGCCCCGGCGACTTCGTGCATACCTTCGGCGATGCACACCTCTACAGCAATCACTTCGACCAGGTCCGCCTGCAATTATCGCGGGACATCCGCCCGCTGCCGCTCATGCGCCTGAATCCGGACGTGCAGGACATCTTCGCCTTCCGCTTCGAAGACTTCACGCTCGAAGGCTACGACCCGCACCCGCACATCGCAGCGCCCGTGGCGGTTTGATGAACCTGAGAATCACAACCGAGTACGACCAATTGGCATCAGCCCCCGTTTTGGCGGGCGTCTGGCCCTCACCCCAACTCTCTCCCGCAGGGCGAGGGAGCGTACACCCTTCTCCCCGCGGGAGAAGGGCCGGGGATGAGGGCTGGCGATCCTGGCATTACAGCTTACCGGGGGTTTTCTGATGAAACAGCCCCGGACCATGGTCTCGCTGATTGCGGCCGTCGCCGCAAACCGCGTCATCGGCAAGGACAACCAGTTGCTCTGGCACCTGCCCGAGGACATGCGGCACTTCCGCGAAACGACGCGCGGCAAGCCGGTAATCATGGGGCGCAGGACCTGGGAGTCGCTGCCCGACTCGTTCCGTCCACTCCCCGGCAGGCACAACATTGTGGTCAGCCGCAACCCGGCGTATCAGGCGTCGGGAGCCAGCCTTTGCGCTTCGCTCGAAGACGCACTGCTCAAGGCGGGAGATGCTGCCGAAGTATTCGTCATCCACTGGCCCGCCGGCTCTATCTGACCGAGATCGAGGAAAGCTTTGCTGGTGATGTTCTCTTCCCGGAAGTCCCGCCCCAGGAGTGGGAAGAAATTTCGCGCCAGGCACAGCGCGGCAGCACAGGACTGGTCTTCTCCTTCGCGGTCTATCAGCGCCGCGGACAAGCGCGAACCGTATTTGCATAGTCTGTTTCACCCCTTCAATGGTGGCACATCGAAGTCGATAGGCGGCAAACCGGCCGTGTGCCTCGCCCACATTGTCTCGTAGGCACGTTCGTAAAGCCTGACCTTGTACGGCGTATCGAATACCTTCGAACTGGAGCGCGCGCTCATCAGTTTGCCTACGATAGCCTGATACCTTGCCGGGTCGCTGGCCAACGCTATGGCACTTGCAATGTACTCATCGGTTGTTCGAGTAATCAATTCAGGCAACCCCAATTGCTTCAGGAACACGGCACAGAGCATGGAAACGGGTATTTGTCCTTCCTTGGTGAGGATGGGCAAGCCCATCCACAAAGCATCCAGCGCGGTGGTGTGCGCATTGTAGGCAAAGGAATCGAGAAACAAATCCGCGAGTCGCATGCGGGCAAGATGCTGATCGTTTGAACAATCCAGCGCCCGAACAATTCTTTCCGGCGCTATGCCATGACTCTCTGCACAGGACAGACAACGCGTCCACAATCCGTCGTTGGACGCGCGCAGCCACAGGATCGAAGCTGGCGTTGCGCGCAGGATTTCGAGCCAGACAACAAAGACCTCTTCGTTGATCTTGTAGTCGGTGTTGAACGAGCAAAAGACAAAGGCCTGTTCAGGCAGGCCGAAATCGCGTCTGGTCACAGTGAGCGACCATGGAGCCAGCGGTGCGCCGTAGGGTGAATAGAGTTCTGAGAAACGAACACGCTTCTCGAAAATATCCTCTCCCGGGGGATTTGTCGGCGCATCAAATTGATCGGCCAGTGCTTCGCAGAAACGGTAATCAATGTAAGTTGCATCCAACGCCCCGACCACACCGATATGCGTCACCCGCACCGGTGCCGGACGCATGTGCAGAATGCCATTGCGCGTCCCCTCGAAAAATCCCTGAAACTGGACCAGTATATCGATCCCGTCATCATGAATGCATTGCGCGGCTTCACGGTCGCTCAACGCAGCCAGTGAGACAAAGCTGTCGCAACCGTTGATGATGTCGCGTCTCACCTCGCTGCCATCGTCCACCCCGATGCAATAAGCGGTAACCGAGAAACGCGCGCGGTCATAGTGGCGAAAAGTGTTTCTGATCAGATACGCCGAGGGGTGGTCGCGGAAAGCGGGCGAGATGAAGCCGAGATTAAGGCGTCGTCCCGACGCGCCGTTGTTCCGCCTGGGATAAGAAAAGACCGTCTGACCAGCCGTGGCATCTTGCGCTGCGACCCGGCATGCCAATACCCGGTAATCCGCGTAGTCGATACCCATGGCCAGCGCATTGAAGGCATGTACGGAGGGCACCCGACGGTACGGGTCTTCGCGCACCCCGCCGGCCAGTCGGCGCAAACCCTGTTCAAGCAGTGGCCTGCACTCCCATTCGCCACGGCGAAAGCGTTCAAACAGCGCGACCAGAAAAACATCTTCGCGACCTGCATCTGACAGCTCCAGCGATTCCTTCGCCTGTGGTATGGCCGACACAATATCCGAAGGCAACTGCAGCGCCGCCAACTCAGCCTGCAACTGTGCCGAGCGGGCAAGTTCCCCGCACATCGCCAGCGAGACAACCCGCCCCAATGCCGCCGGCAGATGCCCCGGTGCCAGCATCTGCGCCTTGGCGAAAGCGGCATCGGCCGCGCGCGGATCGAAATTCGCAAATAGCGCGTGCCCGAGCGAACACCAGGCATCCGGCACCATCGGGTGTTGCTCAACCAGCACAAGTGCCTCACGTCGGGCTTCTTCCGGCAAACGCTGCATCAACAGCAGCGCACACAGGTTCAAGCGGGCCTTGAAATGCCCTGACTCAAGCGCCAACGCCTGCCGGTAAGCGTCACGGGCGGCGGAAAAATTGTGGGCCGCCTCAAGAGCAACGCCCAATTCGAAATAGCGTTCGGCTACCACGTCTTGCAGAAGCAAGGCGCGGAATGAACAAACGGCGTCCTCTGCCCGGTCGGCCGCGAGGTACAGTACGGCCAGCGTATGCAATGCAACGGGATTACCGGGATCCGCAGCAGCAGCACCCAGGGCAATATCCAGAGCACCTGGAATATCGCCTTGCGCATAGCATTGCTGAATCCTGTTGTACCAGCTTTCCCCATCGGACGGCATCAAGCCCGCATTTTTCATCACCTATCCAGATCCTCAGCCTGAATCCTTGACCAGCGACACGAAGTCCTCGTATTTCCCGCCGGCCGAGGGAGCGATCGTCGCCGGGTAGGAATAGCGGATTGGAAACTGCCCGTGCAGCATTTCGCACAGCTTTACCGAGAACAGGGCTTCTGCCTCGGAACGCAGAGGAGCGATGCCGGCCAGGCGCACTTCAATGTCCTGGAGCTGGTGCTGAATGATCTGGATCTGCCTAAAATCGGCGATCGGCTGCAAGCCCTTGTAAGAAAACGCAGGCCAATGGCTGCGCCCGTCCGTCAAGTGCAGCATGTTCCGCTGTCGCCCGGCGATGCGCCGTATCACCGGCAAGCCGCGGCCGCAGGCGCAGGACGACCCGGCTTCGGCGTAGTCGCCAATTTCGTAGCGCAACAGCGGCATGGTGAAATTGTGCAGCGTGCTGACAAGGACACGGCCGATTGCCCCCGGCGCACAGGGCGCATCATGTTCATCGACGATTTCTACGAGCAAATTCTCTGCCTGGACATGGTAACGATCGGCATGCTGCGGACACTGCAGCGCAATGTTGCCGAATTCTTCGGAGGAATATATGTCGGTTACCGGCAGTTGCCAAACCTCCAGCGCCAGGCGGCGCACCTCTGGAGGGAGCATCTCGCCGAAAGTACTCAATTCACGCAGGGTGGGAACGCTGATCGCGCGATCCCGGGCGCGTAGCAGCAGGCTGCGCAGATTGCTCGGATAGGTCAGCAGATAGACCGGCGCTTCTGCTTGGACCCAGTCGAGTTGACGGTCGATGTCGGTCGAACTATCGAGAACGGCCGCCGGTCCGGTGACAAAGGCCGAGGATTCAATCCGCCCCCAGTCAGAAAAGTCGTTGCTCACAACTTTACAGCGAATGGCCGCGAATTTCCCCGACAGGTCGCGCCGGTGCCAGAGATGATTGCGCACGATCAGCGCGCTGTTGAAGAGATGCGTCAGTTCGTTGCCCAGCCCCTGCACCGGCATTCCCATCGACCCGGTTGTCGAATACTCGAGCGGCCGTCCGTGCATGTTCAGGGCTTTCTCGACGATCAATTCGGTTCGCCGCGCCTGCACGGTTGCCCTTTCGAGAATTGGAATTCGCAACCACAAGTCGGATGTTATCGACTGCCCCGGTACCCAGCCCGCGTCGGCAAGGCGCTCGTGGTAGAAAGGCGAATTTTCCCAGAGGAATTCGGCTAATGCCTTGAGTTGCAGGAATTGCTGTTCCATCAGCCGTTCGTGCGCTAACCACTGGCTTTGCTCGAGCTGAAACAGCAGCGCCAGCAGCGTGGCACCGGCCGGCTGCACGATCGCCGGCCAGACAATTCCGGCCAACGACGTACGGAAGGGCAACATGCAGAACGCTTCTACTTCTTGAGCGCGACCGCTCCGGAAACGGTCGCGGGGAGGCCGGTGTCTGAGAACTTGAAGCTGACCCCGGCACGCGGGGCACCGGCCCCAAAGAAAGCACCGTTGACGTTGGCGGATGAACAGCCACTGCCACCGCAGGCACCGCCGGTTCCAGAGACGCTGGCAGACCCGGCGAATCGAGCACCGGTCGTAAAATCAGTAATGTCGATATTACTGGCGGACAGCCCGTACGTTCGAGTGTAAACATTAGCAACAGGGAGGAATCCAACTCCAATATTCAGCGAGGTGACCTTTGGATCCGCCGAAAAAACGACGGCCATCGTCGCGCTGGTGACGGCCCCGACGCCATCTTCTGTACTGATTGCCGGCGGCGCGCCGAGAAGGGTGTAAGTGCCCGACGAACCACCAAGAGCGACGCCGTCCGGCGCTATGGTTGGCAGACCGACGACATATTGTAATATACCCTGGTAACCTCCTTCGCCGCCGGCGAGCGAACCGCTGAAGCCGCCCACAGCCGTCGCCCAAGTACCCCAGGCTACTATTCCGTCATTTCCAAAGCTGATCGCGTAGTTGCCGGGCTCGCCCAGATTTGCGCCCGCCAACCCACCTGGTGTCGTAAACTCAGTCAGCGTCGCCGAGGTGATGGTTCCTGGCCCGACGGCCTGGCCGCTCTGGTTAAGACCAGCGCAACAAAAATCGATCAGAGAATACACCGTCGAATAGGTATTCGCCCCGGTCAGCACTCCCACGGGCAATCCCTGATTGCTGCTCGCAAACACCGGCTGCACGCTTGCCGGCACCCCGGCGGCGGTCGGCGGCAACTGTGGCTTGGTATCTGTGCGCTGCGGCGCGCTGCCGCTGATCACGCGGCCCGCCTCGCCGGCACCCAGTTGCACGCAACCGGCGCCGTTGCAGACCTCGACCAGTCCGTCGCCGGCAGCGACCGCCAGGGCGTTGCTGATCGCGTCGAAGATGGCGTTGTATTCGGTACCGCGAATGCCGATGGTAGCGACACTGGTCGTTACCTTGTAGTTATCGCGATTGCTTCGCCCGACCAGGCCGGTGATGGTGCGCAGCCCGCCCTTGATGAGACTGAAGAAGCCCTTCTCCTGGCCGTCCACCTGGCCCGAATACTGGTAGTTGTCGATGCGGAATTCAGTCTCTGGCTGTAACGAGACCATCGCTCCGTCGGAGAAACGCACTTGAGCGCGGCCACCAGTGCCGGTACGGATGGTGTCGCCATTGCCGATCTCGGCGCCTTTGGTGAGCGGCCGCTGGACCCCGGCGGCATTGACCGCCGTCACGCTGCCGGCGGTAAAATCGACGTTGGCTGCAGTGGCGGCATAGGATAGTAGCGGAAATGCGGCAGCCAGGGCCATCAACAGTACCGGATTGCGCAAACGGAAAATCTGATGTGCGGTCATGGAAGTCTCCTTCGCGGTCAGAAATCGCGGCGAACGGTCACTGAAACGACCTCGCGCTGATACTTGTTGAGTTCGATATTGGATTCGTTAACCGACCATGCCAGTTTGGGTGTTATTTTCCAGTATCTGGCCGGCGTGTAGTTGGCCCCGAGCGAGAGATCGTACTGGGTATCCTTGCGCGTCGTCAGAAATGAAGGATCCTCTGCCCCGTAGCGGCGATACTCGATGGAGCCATTGGCAAAGAGCGCTGTTTTTGCGTCATAGTTGATCTGGCCGCCAATACGCACGCCAACACCATCGAGTGCCAGCCACGGCACTGTACTGTCGCGCGGACGCTCGTTAACCAGATAGGCGCTGGCAAAAGCCACCTGGCCACCCGTGTAGGCATGCGCAAAGGCGCCGCCGGCCATCCAGCGCTCGGCATTGCGGTTAGACTGGGTCTGGTAACGCAGATCGGAATACTGGGCGAAAACGCTGAGCTGATTGCGTGCATCCATCTTGTATTGCCACTGCCCGGACAGGCCTGACGCCGTGCGATAGGTATCGCTAGCCAGTTCGTACTGGTTAAACTGGGCGTTGAGCGAAAATTCGTTCTTGTCCCGGGTCAGCACCACGCCGGCGTAGGCATCACCGACGAGACTGTCGAACTGACTGACATTGTTCTGACTAGGGCGACTTCACTATTGACCGGAGTACGCAGATTCAGCCCGCCGCCCATGGTCGCGTACCAGGCGTCGTTGGCTGTGCTGGCAGTGGACAAGGTAATCGGCAAACCGCCAAGTGCAGGAACAGCCACCGTAGAACCGCTCGGCCCGACGTTGACGTTGGTGTCGTAACCCGCCGAACCTTCGAGATAGCCGCGTATCGTGGTGCGCGAAACGGTATCGAGCCGATCGACGGCATCGAGAAAACGGTCGATGGTGGCCGAAACTTCGGGCGGCACACCCTGTTTCTGCACCGATTCGAATTCCTGCTTGGCCGTTGCGGTTTCCCCAAGCGCCAGATAGGCCCGGGCGATTTCGGCACGCGCCCTGGCGTTGTTGGGCTGGACGGCCAGCACACGCTCGAGTGCGAAAACGCTGCGCGTATTCTGCCTGGCTTCGAGCGCCACGATGCCGAACAGCAGATCGAAGTTCGCGTCACCGGCACGAGCGCTTTCAACGGCATCGAGCAACTGGAAAGCCTCGCCGGCCTTGCCTTGGTCAAGCAGGGCTTTGGCCCGATCAGTCAGTTCGTCGGCCGACACGATCTGTGACAGCAGCGATATCAGCAGTACAGCCAGAGTTTTGCGGAGTCTGTTGTTTATCACGTCTCGCTCTCCTGATACATCAAGTCTCGAAGCATTCAACGACCCAGCACGGGCTAAGGTAAAAAACTCAGCCCCCTGATGGGTGCGGGCATTTCGGGTAATTCTACAGGTTTTAGCGACGAAAAAGTTGATAAGGCCGGGGCCGCCGTCGCGCTGCCCGTGCTTTGCCCTTCCCGCCGTGGCGAACTGATGCGGTCGATAACATGAATCTGAAGGTTCATGGCAAAACGTCCACCCTGAAATCCTCGGTCGTAAGTGACGCATTTGGTGAGGGTTTGCCCCTCACCCCGCCCTCTCGCGGGATGAGGGCGTTGTGTGCCCTTCTCCCCGCGGGAGAAGGGTCGGGGATGAGGGCTTACGATTCTGGCATCAAGGCCATGTGTGCAAAAAAACAACAGTTCAGCGCACGCAATCCACGTAGTAGGTCGTCTTGTTGTTGACCACGTCCTTGACTAGCCCGTGGATATCCGTTTCAAAGCCCGGAAACTGTTCGTTGAAGTGGCGCGCAAATTTGAGGTAACGCACAATCGTCGCGTTGAAGCGCTCGCCGGGAATCAGCAACGGAATGCCTGGCGGGTAGGGCGTCAGCAGAATGCTGGTGATGCGCCCTTCGAGATCATCGATCGGCACGCGGTCGATTTCGCGGTGCGCCATCCTGGCGAAGGCATCGGCCGGCCGCATGGCCGGAATCATGTCGGACAGGTACATCTCGGTGGTCAGCCGCGCCACGTCGTTGACGGCATAAACCCCGTGGATCAGATGGCACAGATCCTTGAGGCCCATGCGCTCGTAGCAGGAATGTTTGGCGACAAATTCAGGCATGACCTTCCACAGCGGCTGGTTCTTGTCATGGTCGTCCTTGAATTGCTGCAGTTCGGTAACCATGGTATTCCAACGACCCTTGGTGATGCCGATGGTAAACATGATGAAGAACGAATACAGCCCGCACTTTTCGACGATGACGCCATGCTCGGCCAGATACTTGGTGACGACCAGGGCCGGAATGCCCCAGTCGGAGAAATCGCCATCGACACTGAGCCCCGCGGTAATGACCGTGGCCTTGATCGGGTCAAGCATGTTGAAACCGTCGGATAACTGCCCGAAGCCGTGCCAGCGCTCACCGGGCTTGAGCATCCAGGCTTCGCGCTCTTCGATGCCCTCTTCCGAAAGATCATCGGGACCCCAGACCTTAAACCACCAGTCGACGCCCCATTCCTCATCGACCTTGCGCATGGCGCGGCGGAAATCGAGCGCTTCGGCGATCGATTCCTCGACCAGCGCCGTTCCTGCCGGGGCTTCCATCATCGCCGCCGCCACATCGCACGAGGCAATGATGGCGTACTGCGGCGAGGTCGAGGTGTGCATCAGGTAAGCCTCGTTGAACACGTTGCGGTCGAGCTCGCGCCCCTCCGAGTTCTGCACCAGAATCTGCGACGCCTGCGACAGGCCGGCGAGCAGCTTGTGCGTTGATTGCGTCGAGAAAATCATCGACTCCTTGCAGCGCGGACGGTCGGCACCGATGGCGTGGTAATCGCCGTAGAAATCGTGGAAGGCTGCGTGCGGCAGCCAGGCTTCGTCGAAATGCAGGGTATCGATCTTGCCATCGAGCATTTCCTTGATTTCCTCGACGTTGTAGAGAATCCCGTCGTAGGTACTCTGGGTGATCGTCAGCACGCGCGGCTTGGTTTTCACGTCGCAGGCAAAGGGATGCGCGGCAATCTTTTTCTGGATGTTTTCCCAGAGGAATTCCTCTTTCGGGATCGGGCCGATGATGCCGTAATGATTGCGCGTCGGCATCAGGAAAACCGGGATGGCGCCGGTCATGATGATCGAATGCAATATGGATTTATGACAATTGCGGTCGACGACGACGATGTCGCCGGGCGCCACGGTCGAATGCCAGACGATCTTGTTCGACGTCGACGTGCCGTTGGTGACAAAGAACAGATGATCAGCGTTGAAGATGCGCGCCGCGTTGCGTTCGGAGGCAGCGACCGGGCCGGTGTGATCGAGCAGTTGCCCTAGTTCTTCAACGGCGTTGCAGACGTCGGCACGCAGCATGTTCTCGCCGAAGAACTGGTGGAACATCTGGCCGACCGGGCTCTTCAGGAAGGCCACACCACCGGAATGCCCGGGGCAGTGCCACGAGTAAGAACCGTCCGAGGCGTAGTGCGTCAGCGCCCGGAAAAACGGTGGCGGCACACTCTTCAAATAGGTCTTGGCTTCGCGCACGACATAACGGCCGATGAACTCGGGCGTATCCTCGAACATATGGATGAAGCCGTGCAACTCGCGCAGCACGTCGTTCGGAATGTGGCGCGACGTTCGCGTCTCGCCGTACAGGAAAATCGGGATGTCTTCGTTGCGGCAGCGGATTTCCATGACGAAGGCGCGCAATTCGGCAATCGTCTTCTCGGCCTCGCCGGTACTGAATTCCTCGTCGTCGATGGAGAGGATAAAGGCCGAGGCGCGGCTCTGCTGCTGTGCGAACGAGGTCAGGTCGCCATAGCTGGTCACCCCCAGCACTTCGAAACCCTCAACCTGGATCGCTTCGGCCAGCGCTCGGATTCCCAGACCCGAGGCGTTCTCCGAACGGAAGTCTTCGTCAATGATGATGACCGGAAATTTAAAGTGCATGGCAACTCCTGGGAACGCTGTAAAACGCCTTCAACACAGAGAGCATGGAGACACGGAGAACACAGAGAGATTTCCTAATTGCTGTTCTCTGCGTACTCTGCGCCTCTGCGCACTCTGCGTCAAAGGAGGTTAATCAAATTTTAGGCAGGGTGACGCCGACCTGACCCTGGTACTTGCCGCCACGGTCCTTGTACGAGGTTTCACACTCTTCGTCGGACTCAAAGAAAAGCACCTGCGCAATGCCCTCGTTGGCGTAGATCTTGGCCGGCAGCGGCGTGGTATTGGAAAATTCCAGTGTCACAAAGCCTTCCCACTCGGGCTCGAAGGGCGTGACGTTGACGATGATGCCGCACCGCGCGTAGGTACTCTTGCCCAGGCATACGGTCAGCACATTACGCGGGATGCGGAAATATTCGACGGTGCGTGCCAGGGCAAACGAGTTGGGCGGGATGATGCAGAAGTCATTGACGACTTCGACGAAGGAATTCGGATCGAAGTTCTTCGGATCAACGATAGTCGAGTTGATGTTGGTGAATAGCTTGAATTCGTTCGAGCAGCGGATATCGTAACCGTAGCTCGAGGTACCGTAGGAGATGATTTTCCGACCGTCGATCGCGCGCACCTGATTCGGCTCGAAAGGCTCGATCATGCCGTGCTGCTGCGCCATGCGGCGGATCCACTTGTCGGATTTGATGGACATCGCTGATTACCCGGAAACCGTTCAATAAAGGCGGCTATTTTACGGTTTACTGGGAACTGTGGGGAATTGCTTTGATACCCCACAATTCAGGCCATATTGCTCAGGTATTCTGCACCACGATATTCGGGAACCTGGCGCTCATGTCCTTGGCGCGCTCGGCTACTTTCACCGCGACGCGCCGGGCAATCGTCCGGTAGATGTCGGCGGCGCGCGAATCCGGCGCTCCGACCACCGTCGGCCGGCCGGCGTCGGCCAGTTCGCGGATCGACAGTTCCAGCGGCAAGGCACCAAGGAACTCGGCGTCGTAGTCCTTGCACATCTGCTCGCCGCCGCCGTGACCGAAGATATGCTCTTCGTGGCCGCACTGCGTGCAGATATGGATGCTCATGTTTTCGACAAGGCCCAGAATCGGGATGCCGACCTTGTCGAACATCTTCAAGCCCTTGCGCGCATCGATCAGGGCGATATCCTGCGGCGTCGTGACGATGACCGCACCGGTCACCGGAACCTTCTGCGCCAGCGTCAGTTGCGTATCGCCGGTACCCGGCGGCATATCAACGATAAGGTAGTCCACATCCTTCCAGTTGGTCTGGTTGAGCAGTTGCTCCAGCGCCTGGGTGACCATCGGCCCGCGCCAGACCATCGGCGAATCGACATCGATCATGAAACCGATCGACATCGTCTGCACTCCGTAAGCCTTCAGCGGATCCATCGATGTGCCGTCTTCTGACTCCGGCTGGCGACCGGCCAGGCCGAGCATCTGCGGGATCGATGGACCATAGATGTCGGCGTCGAGCAGGCCGACCGTCGCCCCTTCCTGCGCCAGTGCCAGAGCCAGATTGACCGCTGTCGTGCTCTTGCCGACGCCGCCTTTGCCGGAAGCCACGGCGATGATGTTCTTGACGCCCTTGAGCGGCTTCAGGTTGCGCTGCACGGCATGGGCCACGATGCTGACCGTTACCTTGGCATCGACGCTGACGACGCCCGGGATCGCCGCGATCGCGGCCCCCACTTCAGCACGTATCGACGCGATCTGCGTTTTTGCCGGATAGCCGAGTTCGATGGTCAGCGACACCTTGCCGTCGTCGACCTTGATGTTTTTCGCCGAACGCGTCGAAACGTAGTCCTTCTTCGTGTTGGGGTCGATCAGATCTTTCAGCGCTGCCTGTACGGCTTCCATCGTAACTGCCATTCTGCACTCCTAAATTAACGTAAAGGTCGCACCTGCGACTCGCAAACCTCCCCTCGCCCTTCGGGGCGGGGGTTAGTGAAACAGATTGATACAAAGCATCGTCATTCCGGGCTTGACCCGGAATCCATTAGTGCACCACTGGATTCCGGCTTTCGCCGGAATGACGGCATATTCATGCGTTTCAGCATGACTACCTACTAGCCAAGATCATGTCCGAGAGATACCCGAGTAATTTTGTCTAGTTTACATGAAAACGCCTTCGGCGGCACTATTAGAGATAACAGCAACGTCCACCGCAAAGGCGCAAAGGAAACGCAAAGAAGACCGATTCAAAAAGCTCTTTTCCAGATGCATTTGCCTTTCTTAGTGCAATCTTTGCCCCTTTGCGCCTTTGCGGTGGATTCTTAGCCTTCGCGCTTTGTTAGAATGCTGCTTTGCCGCGAGCGGCACCACCAATGCTTTACCGGAATTCCTGATCGCCACCCATGACCCGCAAAATCCTTGTCACTTCCGCCCTGCCCTACGCCAACGGCGCCATCCACCTCGGCCACCTCGTCGAATACATCCAGACCGATATCTGGGTGCGCTTCCAGAAGATGCAGCCCAAGGATAAAGTCAGTGAATGCTGGTACGTCTGTGCCGACGATACGCACGGCACCCCGATCATGCTGCGCGCGGAAAAGGACGGCATCACCCCGGAAGCGCTGATCGCCCGCGTGCATGGCGAACATTCGCGTGACTTTGCCGGCTTCCATGTGGCTTTCGACAATTTCCACACGACGCACTCGAAAGAAACGCAGGAGTGCGCCAACACGATCTACGCCCGGTTGAAGAATGCCGGACTGATCGAAAAACGTACCATCGAGCAGTACTACGACCCGGTCAAGCAGATGTTCCTGCCCGACCGATTCATCAAGGGCGAGTGTCCCAAGTGTGGCGCCAAGGACCAGTACGGCGACAATTGCGAAAGCTGCGGCGCGGCCTACACGCCCAATGACCTGAAGGATCCCTACTCGGCCATCTCCGGCGCCAAACCGGTACTACGCAACTCCGACCATTATTTTTTCAAGCTTTCCAGCCCCGGTTGCCAGAGCTTTCTGCGCCGCTGGACGCGGGAAACCGGCCGCCTCCAGCCGGAAGCCGCCAACAAGATGCAGGAATGGTTGGGGTTTGACGAAACAGCGGGCGATGAAAACAAGCTCACCGACTGGGACATCTCGCGCGACGCGCCCTACTTCGGCTTCGAGATTCCCGATGCTCCGGGCAAATATTTCTACGTCTGGCTCGACGCGCCGATCGGCTACATGGGTTCGTTCAAGAATCTGTGCGACCGCCAAGGCATAGACTTCGACGAGTACTGGAAAGCGGATTCATCGGCCGAGCTCTATCATTTCATCGGCAAGGACATCCTTTACTTCCACGCCCTGTTCTGGCCGGCCGAACTGGAGCACGCGGGTTATCGCACGCCGACCGGCGTCTTTGCGCACGGCTTCCTGACCGTAGACGGGGCCAAGATGTCCAAGTCGCGCGGCACCTTCATCACCGCCGAAAGTTATCTGCAGCAGGGGCTCAATCCCGAATGGCTGCGTTACTACTACGCCGCCAAGCTGAACAGCACGATGGAAGACATCGACCTCAATCTCGAGGATTTCGTCGCCCGCGTCAACTCCGATCTGATCGGCAAATACGTCAACATCGCCAGCCGCTGCGCCGGTTTCATCGGCAAGAAATTTTCCGGCCAGCTCGCCGCGACTGATGCTGCATGGATCAAGCCGCTGCGCGATGCCGCCGGGCCCATCGCCCAAGCCTACGAAGAGCGCGAATTCGGTCGCGCCCTGCGCGAAGTGATGGCCCTGGCCGACGCCGCCAATGTCGTCGTCAATGAGCGCAAGCCGTGGGATCTAGCCAAGCAGCAAGGCAAGGAAACCGAACTGCACGCCGCCTGCTCGGAAGCCATCGAAGCCTTCCGCCTGCTCACGCTATACCTCAAACCGGTGCTGCCCAAAGTCGCCGAAGCCGTCGAAGCCTTCCTCAACATCGCGCCTCTCACCTGGAACGACGCTGCGACGCCGCTTGCAGCCGGGCACACGATCAATACCTATAGTCATCTGATGACACGCATCGATGCGAAGCTGATTGCGGCACTCGTTGCAGCCAACACGGTCTCGTTGGCGCCCGTCCCGGAGGTCGCTGCAATCTCCTCCCCTCTCCCCGCGGGAGAGGGGCCGGGGGTGAGGGCTCACAAGCCCACCTTATCCCCTGAGCTGATCACCCGTGCGCGCACGCTGCGTCAAGGCCAGACCAATGCCGAAGCACTGCTCTGGGGACTGCTTGGTGACCGCCAGATCGCTGGCGCAAAATTCCGGCGCCAACACCCGCTCGATCTTGGTCATGGACAGCGCTACATTCTCGATTTCTTTTGCCAGGATGCGCTGCTCGCCGTAGAACTCGACGGCAGCCAGCATGCCGAAGCCGTGCATTACGACAATGAACGCACTCGCGCCCTTGCCGTCGCGGGCATCCGTGTGCTGCGCTTCTGGAACAATGAAATGCTCCAGGAAACCGAAGCCGTTCTGGAAACCATTTTTGCGGCACTTGAAGCGAAAGCTGCCCTCACCCCCAGCCCCTCTCCCGCGGGGAGAGGGGGGCAAGAGATAAGCATCGACGACTTCATGAAAATCGACCTGCGCATCGCGCGCATCGTCGACGCCGGCCACGTCGAGGGTGCAGAAAAGCTGATCCGTCTGGCGCTCGACATCGGCGAAGAGAAACCCCGTCAGGTCTTTGCCGGCATCAAGTCGGCCTATGACCCGGCACAGTTGATCGGACGCCTGACCGTCATGGTCGCCAATCTCGCGCCGCGCAAGATGAAATTCGGTCTCTCCGAGGGCATGATTCTCGCCGCCTCCGACCCTGACGGCAAGACGCCGGGCATCTTCCTGCTCAGCCCCGACAGCGGTGCACAACCGGGAATGCGCGTAAAATAGTTTTGTCATGCAACAACATATACGAAACTATCAGCGCCCTCGGATGACTCTGAAGATACTCCTGTACGCCATTTTCGATGTCGTCGGCATGGTGTTGTTTGCCACTGGCGCCATGTGGTTGGCGCAAAGGCAGGCACTGTTCATTCAGGGCTTTCCGGAGAGCATGGCCGAAGCCGTTGCTGCCACCGTCGCCGGGCTGTTGCTGATGTTCTGGGCGGCAGCGCAGATTCTGCGCGAGCTGCTCAGACCGCCAGCAGATAACCCTCAGGAAGGCAAATAGCCCGTGCGCCAGTTGCTGTTGCTTGACTGGGTGCTGATTACCGCCCTCGGCTGGCTGGCGATCGGCCTCGTCGGCGTATCCTTCCCGCGCAGGCTGACCCTGATCAGCCGCGTACTCTTCCCTCTGGGCGCCATCTTCGGCCTGGTGCTCGCGCTGCTGGCCCTCTCCGGCATGGTCGCCGGCACGCAGGTGCGCATCCTGCCCCTCGGCCTGCCTGACCTGCCCTTCCACGTGCGCCTCGACGCCCTCTCCGGCTTCTTCCTTTTCCTGCTCGGCGCCACGGCCGCCGGCATCTCGATCTACACCGCCGGTTATTTCCGCAAAGGCGAGGGCACGGCACCCGGACTGCAATGCCTGCTTTATCACATCTTCCTGACCAGCATGGCTTTCGTGATGCTGGCCGACGACGGCTATGCCTTCATGGTGGCCTGGGAAACCATGGCGCTCAGTTCGTTCTTCCTGGTCACTTCGGAACACCGGCACGCCGAAATCCGCCGCGCCGGCTATCTCTACCTGCTGGTCGCGCACATCGGCGCCGTCGGCATCCTGCTTTCCTTTGGCGTCATGGCCGGCAGTGCGGGTGATTACACCTTCGACGCCATGCGCGATTTTTCCATTCTGGGGTTCTGGCCGACCATCGCCTTCCTGCTCGCGCTGTTCGGCTTCGGCGCCAAGGCCGGCCTGCTGCCGCTGCACATCTGGCTGCCCGAAGCGCATCCGGCTGCGCCCTCGCCGGTCTCGGCGATGATGAGCGGCGTCATGCTCAAGACGGCGATCTACGGGATGTTGCGTGTCAGTTTCGACCTGCTGCATGCGCAACTGTGGTGGTGGGGCATCCTGCTGCTGCTGATCGGGCTGGCAACCGCCCTGTTCGGTGTCATCTTCTCGGCCATACAGACCGACATGAAACGCCTGCTCGCCTACTCGTCGATCGAGAACATCGGGCTGATTTTTGTCGGCTTCGGACTGACCCTGGTCTTCAAATCCTTCCTGCTTCCGCACCTTGCCGCGCTAGCGCTGACCGCGACGCTCTACCACTGTCTGAACCACGCCTTCTTCAAGAGTCTGCTCTTCCTGTGCACCGGTTCGGTACTGCACGCCACCGGCGAGCGCAATCTCGGCAAGCTCGGCGGCCTCATCCATCGCATGCCCTGGGTCACCTGGCTGGCCCTGGTCGGCGTGCTGGCCTCGGCCGGCCTGCCGCCGCTCAACGGCTTCGTCTCGGAATGGCTGCTGCTGCAGAGTTTCCTGTTTACCTCCGGGTTGCCACAGGGTTATCTCAACATGCTGCTGCCCGTTGTCGCCGCGGCCATCGCGCTCATCGCCGCCCTCGCCGGCTTCGCCATGGTCAAATTCTTTGGTGTCGTTTTCCTCGGCCAGCCGCGCGAAGAAAAACTGTCGCAGGCCCACGACGCCGGCCGCCTCGAACGCATCGGCCTGCTCTGGCTGGCCGCCGGCTGCATCCTGCTCGGCCTGTTCCCCAATGTCGTCATTGCCCTGCTCGATCCGGTTACCCGCCTGCTCGTCGGCAGCGGCCTGCGCGACGCCGCCAGCAGCCACGGCTGGTGGCTGCTGGCGCCGATCAGCGAAGACCGGGCCAGTTACAGTCCGGCCATCTTCTTCGGCAGCATCGCCCTGTTCACGCCCCTCGCTTATTGGGCCGTGCGCCGCTACTATCATGGGCGCCTTAAGCGGGTTCCCGCCTGGGATTGCGGCTTCCCGCTGCAGACTTCACGCATGCAGGACACGGCCGAGGGCTTCGGCCAGCCGATCCGCAGAATTTTCTCGCCTTTCTTCAAACGCACCCGCGAGCACCCCTCGCCCTTCGATACCCAGCCGCGCTACCGTAGCGTAGTTGAAGACCCACTCTGGTACTGGCTGTACCTGCCGATCGCCAGGATCGTCGACTACGGCACACGACTGATCGCCTTCCTGCAGCAGGGGCGTATTGCCATTTACCTGCTCTACAGCTTCGTTACACTGCTCGCTCTTCTGGTCGTGACCCGCGGATGAACTTCTACGCCCTCTTTGCCCAACTGCTGGAACTGGCCATCGCCCTGATCCTGGCGCCCATCCTCACGGGTTGGGTCAATCAGTGCCGCGCCTGGCTGCAGAACCGCTCGGCGCCGCCGTTGCTGCAGACGTACTACACACTTTCCAAGCTGTTCCACAAGGACGTGCTGCTGGCGCACAACGCCTCCACGCTGTTCCGCGCCGCGCCCTACATCATCTTTTCGTGCATGGCGCTGGCTTCGTCCATTGTACCGACGCTGTCCACCGACCTGATCTTCTCCCCGGCCGCCGACGCCATCGCCCTCGTCGGGCTCTTCGCTCTGGCGCGGGTGTTCATTGCCCTGGCCGGCATGGATGTCGGCACTGCCTTCGGTTCGCTCGGCGCACGGCGTGAAATGTTCATCGGTTTTCTCGCTGAGCCCGCCCTGCTGATGGTTTTCTTCACCGCCTCGCTGATCTCGCAATCCACGTCGCTATCGACCATCGTTGAGACGCTGGCACACAACGAGATTGCCATCTATCCGAGCCTGGCCTTTGCCGGCGTCGCCTTCAGCATGGTTTCGCTGGCCGAAAACGCCCGCGTACCGATCGACAATCCGACGACCCATCTCGAACTGACGATGGTTCACGAGGCCATGATCCTTGAATACTCGGGTCGCCATCTGGCGCTCATCGAATGGGCCGCCTGCCTCAAACTGTTTGCCTATTCGTGCATCGGCATTGCCCTGTTCTTCCCCTTCGGCATTCCCGAGGCTTCGGACCCGGCCTCGCTGCTCATCGCCGCAGCCATCCTGGTATTCAAACTGGCCATTGGCGGCTTCGTGCTGGCCCTGATTGAAACGCTGAGCGCCAAGATGCGCATCTTCCGTGCGCCTGAATTTCTCGGCACCGCATTCCTGCTCGCCGTACTGGCCATGCTGGTGCATCTGCTGCTTGAGGCTGGGCGATGAGTCCGTCGCTGATCCATACGATTCCACTCAGCGGACAGGTCATCAACCTGTGTGCAGCAATCATGCTGCTGCTGGGTTTCGCCATGCTCTCGCAACGCCGTGTACTGACGCTGATCAATCTGTTCATGCTGCAGGGGCTGGTGCTCTTCACGTCGACCCTGATCGTCGCCATCACCACCCACCAGAACCATCTCCTGTGGTCGGCCGGGCTGACTCTGGTGCTCAAGGTCATTGCCCTGCCCTATATCCTGCACCGCCTGATCCGCCGACTATCGGTCAAGTGGGACGTCGATACCCTGCTCAACATCCCGACCACCATGCTCGTCGGCATTGCGCTGGTGGTCATCGCCTTCAACGTGGCGCAACCGATTTCACATCTTTCGGGCACCATCACCCGCGCCACCATCGGCATTGCCCTGGCCTGCGTGCTGCTCGCCTTCCTGATGATGATCACGCGCAGCAAGGCGGTACCGCAGGTGATCGCCTTTCTGGCTATGGAAAACGGGCTGTTTTTCGCCGCCACCAGCGCCACCTACGGCATGCCGATGGTCGTCGAACTGGGCATTGCGCTCGACGTCATGGTCGGCATGGTCATCCTCGGCGTGTTCTTCTTCCAGATCAGGCAGCAGTTCGACAGCCTCGATATTCGCCACATGGAGAGGGCCAAGGAGCAATGATCGAACTGGCTCTGGTACTGACTATTCCTCTCGCCTCTTCCGTGCTGCTGGCGCTCTTCGGCCATCGGCGCGGCGCGGCGGAACTCAACTCGGCGGGCAGCCTGCTGACGCTGGTCGCCGCCGGCATGCTGACCGTACGGGTGATCGGCCACGGCCCGATGATCCTGTTCGACCAGCAGTTCTTCGTCGACCCGCTCAACGTGTTCCTGATTGCGCTGACCGCTCTGGTCGGCTTTACCACCTCGCTCTTCTCGCGCCCCTACATGCGCGTCGAGCACGACCACGGCCGCCTCTCTGCCGCCCGCCTGCGTCTCTATCACAGCATGTTCCAGATGTTCATGTGCACCATGCTGGTCGCCCTTTCGACAAACAACCTTGGCATCCTGTGGGTGGCCATGGAGGCGGCGACGCTGACCACGGTATTGCTGGTTGCCCTCTACCGCACCCCGGCCAGCCTGGAAGCGGCGTGGAAGTATTTCATCCTGTGCGGCGTCGGCATCGCCCAGGCGCTGTTCGGAACCATCCTGATCTATTTTGCCGCCGAGCGCGTGCTCGGTCACGATGGCGGCGCATTGCTGTGGACGCATCTCGATGCTGTCAAGACCCAGCTCGAACCGACGGTACTCTCGCTGGCCTTCGTTTTCGTCATCGTCGGCTACGGCACAAAGACCGGCCTGGTGCCCCTGCACAACTGGCTGCCCGATGCCCACGCCGAAGGTCCGACCCCGGTTTCCGCCGTACTTTCCGGCCTGCTGCTCAATGTCGCGCTGTACGCCATCATCCGCTGCAAGGTGCTGGTTGACGGCGCGCTGCATACCCACTTCGCCGGCAACCTGATGATGGCCTTCGGCCTGCTCACCGTCGTTGTCCCGGCCTTCTACCTGTCGCGGACAAAGGACGTCAAGCGGCTGTTCGGCTACTCGTCGATCGAACACATGGGACTGATCACCTTTGCTTTCGGCATGGGCGGCCCGGTCGCCAGCTTTGCCGGCCTGCTGCACATGACGGTGCACTCGCTAACCAAGTCGGCGATCTTTTTCGCCGTCGGCCACGCCTCGCAAATGGCCGGCACCCAGATCATCGACGACATCAAGGGGCTGATCAAACGCTCGCCGACCATCGGCTGGGGGTTGATGCTCGGCACCCTGGCCATCCTCGGCATGCCGCCCTTCGGCGTATTCACCAGCGAATTCATGATCCTGACCACGGCGATCAAGCATTACCCGTGGGCCACGCCGATCCTGCTCACGGCCCTGGGCGTCGCCTTTGCCTCCATGTTCGGCAAGGTACAGGGCATGGTCTTCGGCGAACCGACAGTAAAACCGCTGTCGCACAACCCCGCCCTGCTGCCGGTCTTTGTGCACCTCGGACTGGTGCTCATGCTCGGCCTGTGGATCCCGCCCTACCTCGCCGAGTGGTACCGGCAGGCGGCCAAGTTCATTGGATAGGCGTGCCCATGCAATTTCTCGACCAAGCCATTGAATTCACGCCGCTGGCCGATCACGCCACGCTGACCTGTGTGGCGCGGGTCAGCGGCCGTGAACTGCTGGCTTTCTGCGGCGCCGCACACGCGGCCGAACGCCGGCTGGTCGCCCTGTGGGGCAGCGACGAGCGCGATCGTGATGCGAAATCCGGCTATGCCCTGCATGTCGCCTTCGATCTGGCCGAGGGACTGGTCTGCCTGACCCTGCCTCTGCCCAGGGAAAACCCGGAATTTCCAGATCTTTCCCTGCCCTTCCCGGCGGCCGAGCGCATGCAGCGTGCCGTGCGTGACCTGATCGGGGCCAGCCCGGAAGCCGGCGATCTGCGCCCCTGGTTGCGTCACGCCAACTGGCCGGCCGATTACTTCCCGTTGCGCCGTGATACGCCCGATACCCGTTTCGAGGCCAATAACGAGGATTACGCTTTCGTTCGTGTTGAAGGCGATGGTGTGCACGAAATCGCCGTCGGTCCGATCCACGCCGGCATCATCGAACCCGGCCATTTCCGTTTTTCGGCGATGGGCGAAGACGTGTTGCGCCTGGAGGAACGTCTCGGCTGGAAGCACAAGGGCATCGAGCGCCGCTTTGTCGGCATGGG
>JFJP01037628.1_pt1 | contig 26330 bp, 15 predicted proteins | sample 431651 | NCBI WGS metagenome assembly JFJP01 (sample SAMN02602958, study PRJNA72255) | Microbial mat metagenome, whole genome shotgun sequencing project. | biome: fresh water; feature: sink hole; material: water; isolation source: purple microbial (photo- and chemosynthetic) mats found in...
CCAAACACGACCCTGAATTTACAGGTAATGAAAATCCTTGGAAGCCAATCTCCGCTAGTGAATGTACAAACTTTAGAGTGGAAGGAGTCTGCCTAGCAAATCCAGCTTTTCATACATTAAGCCTTTCTGCTGTTAAGTCCCCTGCAAAGCAAACTTTCTGCCACTGGGTGAAAATTATTGCGTGGCGTAGTAATGGCGATGGTATTGGCTCTGCACATGAAACCAATGATTGCTTTATTCGTACTCAAGATGATTGCAGTTATGTAAAAGGCGATAAAAAAAGATGTGTGTTTTGGACAGATGTAAATGGTGCAGTTTTTATGTTGGCTGGGATGCCAGCGGCCTCCGAAAGGTCTGTAGTTGTGGAGGATTGCGATATAATTTATGCAAGACATTGTTCTACTACTTGGGCAGGTGGTCGTGTATTTTCAAAGCGAGCAGAACAAGCTCCAAAAAATTTCGGCTTAACAAAAGTAGATATTACTTTTAAAGATATTCGTATCACAGACAAATTACAAACACTCGAAACCTTTCAGCTTTTAACCAGTGGAAATAGTGGAAAATCAGGCGGTTTTTCAGGAATAAAATTTATTAATATTACTTCGCAAAAAACCCCGTTAAGCGGCGAAAATAAAATTGTTGGTCATATTGACGGGCCTTGGGATGATATAACTTTCGACAACGTTGTTTTAGGCGAAAATAAAATTAAAAGCCTTGCCGATTTCGGACTTATTGGAGATAATGTTACAAACCTTAAGTTTATCAATTCCAGCACATCTAAGCGAAAATAATGCTTTGGACGCTCAATACAACAAAATGCGAATTTGTTTTAATGGATTGTTCGGTTGGTATGCACATGTTGAGGAGGTAAAAAAAGACATTAAAATTGCAAAACTATAAAATTTAAATTCACTTCATATAATGAAATCAGATATTATACAGAATTTACATTTGAATTTAACTTATTCTGCTTTGGCAGTATTAGCAATTGGACCGGTTCACGGAACATTGTATGCCAAAGGCAATTCAAAGGCAATTAAGTGGAATGTAATGGTGCTAATGACCGATATGCAAAACGTACATTATCTGGGCTGCGACCATCAAACAACGGAAAACATTCGTACCCCTAACCTTGATAAATTGGGCAAAGATGGGATGATTTTCAGAAAAGCCTATGATGCTGTTCCGGTTTCGGCACCTACACGCGCAAGCCTGCTTACAGGTGTTTATCCAATGAAACACAAACAAATAAGCAACGGTGACTTGCTCATTGAAGCTGGTCCTGAAGGCAAAACGCCCTCACTTGCTAATTTCTTTCGCAATAACGGCTATAACACTGCTATGATTGGTAAACAACATTCAAACATGGAACCGTTGGAGAGTTTACCAAACGGCACTTTTATGGGTAAAAAAGTATTTGCAGGATGGGATTTTCGTAGATATGCCTTTAATGATTTTGAGTCTAGTGTAAATTCAAAACGTACAATTGACTTTAGTCCTACCGACGAGGAATTCAAAACCGGCCTTGCAGGTTTAAAAAAGATGTCGGACGAAATGAAGCAACTAACCGAGGATTATAAAAAACGGTACCCCGAAAAACTCGAAAATAAACCGATGCCCGAATGGGAAAAGGAGTTGGTGAAAGTGAATAAAAAGTCATCCTGTGATGGCAGAGGCGTTGAACATGCCGGTCAGGTATCCGATGGGATATTTGCTTTTGAAACGCTCGATTACTTAGATACATATACAGGAAGTCGTAACGATGCAAAGTTTGGTATTGATCGAAAAAAACCTTTTTTTATGTTTTTGTCGTTGCAAAAACCACATTACGATTGGCAAGCACCGTTAATGCAAGATAGTACAGAATGGTGGTATATGTATAGCGCTCGTCCCGAAGAAGATACTATGACCTATTTGCACAACGGAAAGCCTACGCCTCGTATTATTCCTAATCCAATTACTAAAGAATTGTTATATGAGGATCCCTCTTCGCCATATTATTACTCACATAACGCTTATGCTCCAGATGCAGAGCGTTTTGCTCGTGCAAAATATTCGGCAAATATTAGTTGGCTGGATCACATGTTCGGAAAAGTGCTCGATAAATTAGCTCAGTTGGATGATCCTAATAATCCCGGTAAAAAGCTGAGCGAAACTACGATTGTATGTTTCACTACAGATCATGGCGATATGATGGGACAAAAAAAGCGAATAGGTAAAATGGTTTCTTACGAAGGTTCGTCAAGAGTACCGTTCTTAATTCGTATGCCCGGCGTTATTAAACCAGGTCAATCGAGCGATATTCTGATGAATCATGTCGATATGTTCCCTACTCTCGCCGGATTGGTAGGTTTAGGAAATAAACTTGATACTACCGTTTTAGATGGGAAAGATTTGTCAAAGGCTTTGTTAAAAAATATAGCCAAACTTGGTCCTGAGCGCTCTTTTACCATTGCAAGCCCCAAAATTGGAAAACTGCCCAGCGCAATCTATACTCGCACACAGTGTTATAAATTTTACCGTGAACATGGAAAAGGAAAACGCCCTTCGGATAACCTGCCCGTGTTGATGCTTTTTGATATGGACAAAGACCCTTACGAAACCAATAATATTGCCTATGATTCAGCATATTGCGATGTGGTGATTGCAGAAAATAATGCTTGCAATGAATTTTTGGCAAAATACAACATCGAAGCAGTTGAATTGACAGCCAAAATGCTAAAAGGAAAAACAAAGGAGCAATTGGTGAACCCAAAGAAAGAACAAAAGAATACTGAAAAAGCGAAAGAGAAAAAAAAGAAATAGTCTTAAAATTTATAATTAAAAATTAGCAAGATGAACAACACATTTAAATTAAAAAACAGCAGACAAGTATTGGGCATTTCATTATTAACTATACATTTTCTACTGGGATCAAGCTTACTATACGCTCAGGAGACGATGTCGACTTTTACTCAAAATTCCGACTCCTTAGTTGTTTATAAAGATGTTCCAGGACTAGCACCATCCGAATTCTATTCGATTAAAGTACGCTCGGCAGCAACCAACAATGAGTGGGTAGATTGTTATGCGAACATAACACGATCGTTATGGTCATCATTGACTTCGGACCCCGTCAATAACAAACGTGAATATTATTATACCTATGTTAAGGACTGGAGCCATACCTATGCAAACATAGAAATGAATAGAGGTTCTGTGGTAGAAGTGCAGATTGCTGCAAAAAATGGCTTCAAAATTAGAGAAAGAAATTTCGAAACTGCCAATGCACTCCCAGCACAAAAAGCTAGCAAACAACCTACAGTGGAAAATAACATTGTCTATTTTACGATTAATAATCCTTGTCAAATTACTATCGATATTAATGGACAGATGGACGACGTGAATACAGGCAATGGATACAGCGGACCTGCAATACATACGGTTTCACTCTTTGCTAATCCTGTAATAAAAAAACCAAAAATTGACGATCCTGGCGTTCTTGTTGTAAATCCAGGATCTCCAGTCCCCACCAGTTTAGGAGCAAATCACACATTGTTTTTTGCGCCAGGCGTACATGATATGGGTCGAAATTACAAGTTGGCTTCGAACAAAAATTACTACATTCCAGGAGATGCCATTGTTTATGGTACTGTTAATAATATTGGCCTTGGGGCTATTTCAAATGTTCGAATTTTTGGTTATGGAACCCTGTCGGGGGACCGAATAAAACATCCAAGTTCCGACCCTGAATTTACGGGGGATGATAATACTTGGACAACAATAAATATAAACAATTGCTCAAATTTCCGTGTCGAAGGAATATGTAATTCAAATCCACCTTACCATTCAATTTATCTAAGTGCCAGTAATTCAACTACAAATCAAACATTTTGTCATTGGGTAAAAGTAATATCTTGGCGATGTAATGGCGATGGAATTGGATCTGCACATGAAACTTTCGACTGTTTTATCAGAACTCAAGATGATTGCAGTTATGTAAAAGGGGATAAAAAAAGATGCGTATTTTGGACCGATGTGAATGGCGCTGTGTTTATGTTGGCAGGGATGCCGGCGGCAACTCAGAGGTCTATTCTAATCGAAGATTGCGATGTTATTTATCCGCGACATTGTTCTACTTCTTGGGCAGGTGGTCGTGTATTTTCTAAGCGGTCGGATCAAGCTCCAACTACTTTCGGAGTAACCAAAGTTAATGTGACCTTTAAAGATATTCGTATTACAGATAAGTTTCAAACACTCGAAACATTTCATTTAAAAACAATGGAGGGAAGCAAATCTTCGGGAGGCTTCTCAGGTATTACCTTTCAAAATATCACTGCCGTAAAAACACCTTTAAGTGGTGAAAATAAGATTGTTGGACATAGTGGGGGACCATGGGATGATTTAACCTTCGACAACGTGGTTCTTGGAAGCAAACGATTTACACAAATTAGCGATTTTGCAGTTATTGGATCCAATGTAACGAATGTGAAGTTTATAAATCCAACTGCAATTCAAGCACCAGTGGAAAAGAAAGCTGGACCAAGAATATATACGAACCCTTCAAGCAATAGCATTATTGTGGATGGATCTGAGAATAAGTTCAATAAAGTAGAGATAGTAGGCATTAACGGAATGATGGTTTATAGTAATAGTAAAATTATAAACTATCTGAATATTGATATTTCGGGGTTTGTGATTGGCTTATATTTTGTAAGGGCATACACTGTAGAAGGCGTATTCAGTACAAAAGTCGTTAAATTATAAATAGTTTAAAAAAATAGAAATCCCTAAGATTAAACAGTCAACAAGCGCTAAACACACAAGAGTATTGCCTTAGAGCATGAAAATGAAATTTAAACTTTCGCAGTGTTTTGTAGTAACCAACAAATAACTGAATAATAATAAACAATAAAATCTATAACAAATGAAAGCAAAAACGATTTTTATTATTTTGACCATTTCCTGCCTCTGGATAAATGGTTTTGCTCAAAAACCACTGGTATGGATCTATACAGATATGTCGGATAGAAGCCTGAAAGGCCCAACGCGCATGGGAACTGTCAACGATCCTGATGATATTTCGGCAATGGCCGGATATGTTTTAATGTGCAACGAATTCAAAACTTTGGGTATAGTTGTTTCCAGCACACATCGAGAATTGCACAAAACAAGTGGTAATCAGGCAGAGTGGGCAAATAACTATTTTGGAAAAGCATATAAACAAGATCTTAAACAACTCAAAAAAAGCATAAAGGGATATCCTCGAAAGATTGAGTTTACACAAAGCTGTCTCAAAGAATCGCAAGAGCGATTTAATAGCAACGAGAGTTATATTGATTTAACAAAGTACAATACGGTTGAAGCACTCATTAAGGTAGTCCCCAAACATAACGATACGATTAATGTGCTGTGTTGGGGGTCCCTAACCGAGCCAGCCATTTTGGTAAAACATTGTATCGAAACTGGCAAAACTGATGTCTTAAAAAAACTCCGCTTTATTGCACATTGGACCAATTCGCCGCTGCATCAGGGTAGTCCGGAGCAACCCTGGAAAGTAGCCAATTGTAACGAAGATATTAATGCTTGTAATTATTTAAAAGAACAGGCATACGAGGGTAAAATTGTTTTCTGCGAGCTTGGTGCCATAGGGGAGCATGGCATTGTAGGGGGCAGTCAATTTGGTGATGAATTCTACAATCAATTCAAAGTTTCGGAGCTGGGGAAAATTTTTACCGCAGGCAAATATGTCAATAATGGCGTTGACGATTCTGATGGGGCTACCTACTGGACCTTGTTGGGCAAATGGGGCGTTAGTTTAAACGATGTTTCCCCGAATGGCACAAACACTGCAGAAATTGAAAAAGCAAATGAAAATAAATTCCGGTCATCAGCAAAATCAATTCGTGAAGAATTACTGCGAAGAGTTAAAATTGCTGCCGATAAATAATCAACTTGAATCAAATGATAAATTACTTTTACTACAAAATTCTACAATTATGACAAACTTTCAAAAACTCGGATTATGTATATCCATTTTGTTTTTGAGTATTTCAAACATTTGCAATGCTCAATCATCAAGTGAATATAAAACAACCAAAGACACTATGGTCGTGTATACTGATGTTCCCGGACTAGCGCCATCTGAATTCTATACGATTAAAGTGCGTTCTGCCGCTACCAAAAATAAGTGGGTCGATTGTTTTGCGAATATAACACGATCCTTATGGTCTTCAGCGACTACGGCCCCCGTCAATAACAACCGTGAGAATTATTATACCTATGTTAAGGACTGGAGCCATACCTATGCAAACATCGAAATGAATAGAGGTTCTGTGGTAGAAGTGCAGATTGCTGCAAAAAATGGCTTCAAAATTAGAGAAAGAAATTTCGAAACTGCCAATGCACACCCAATACAAAAGGCTAGCAAACCTTCAGTGGTAAATAATATTGTCTATTTTACAATTAATAATCCTGGTCAAATTACTATCGACATTAATGGACAGATGGACGAGGTGAACACAGGCAATGGATACAAAGGTCCAGCAATACATACTGTTACGCTCTTTGCTAATCCTGTCATAAAAAAACCAAAAATTGGCGATCCTGGCGTTCTTGTTGTAAATCCAGGATCTCCAGTCCCCACCAATTTAGGAACAAATCACACATTGTTTTTTGCGCCAGGCGTACATGCTATGGGTCTAAATTACAAGTTGGCTACGAACAAAAGTTACTACATTCCAGGAGATGCCATTGTTTATGGTACTTTTAATAATGTAGGCGTTGGGCCCATTTCAAATGTTCGAATTTTTGGTTATGGAACTCTGTCGGGCGACCGAATAAAACATCCCAAATACGACACTGTAAATTCAAGGATTAATAATTCTTGGACAACAATATATACCGACAAATGCTCAAATTTCCGTGTCGAAGGTATATGTAATGCAAATCCTCCTTACCATTCAATGAATCTAAGCGCCGGTAATTCAACCACAAAAGAAACTTTTTGTCATTGGGTAAAAATAATATCCTGGCGAATCAATGGCGATGGAATTGGTAGTGCACATGAAACTTACGACTGTTTTATCAGAACTCAAGATGATTGCAGCTATGTAAAGGGAGATAAAAAAAGATGTGTATTCTGGACTGATGTGAATGGCGCTGTGTTTATGTTGGCAGGGATGCCTCCTGCAACTCAGAGGTCTATTCTTGTCGAAGATTGCGATGTTATTTATGCACGACATTGTACTACTGAATGGAAAGGTGGTCGTGTATTTTCAAAGCGAGCAGAACAAGCTCCAAAATCTGGTACTATCATAGTTGATGTGACCTTTGATAATATTCGTATTACAGATAAATTTCAAACACTCGAAACATTTCATTTAAAAACAGATGATGGAGGCGAGCTTTCGGGAGGCTATTCAGGAAAAATTACCTTTAAAAATATCACTGCGGTAAAAACACCTTTAAGTGGTGAAAATAAGATTGTTGGACATAGTGGGGGACCATGGGATAATTTAACCTTCGACAACGTGGTGCTGGGAAGCAAACGATTTACACAAATTAGCGATTTTGCAGTTATTGGATCCGGTGTAACGAATTTGAATATTAAACCGTAACTCCACATTTTTTACGTAATTGGTTGAAGTAATTAAATATCAATAATTTAAATCATTTTTTGCAATTCGTAAATACGTAATATAAAAAAACAGCTAAAATCCAACGATTCAAGTGTATTTACGACCAATTAAGTTAATTTACTGATAATATGGTTTATAAATCCAACTGCAATTCAAGCTTCAGTCGAAAAGATCGCTTTGGACCAAAAATATTTATGAACCCTTCCAGTAATAGCATCGTTGTGGATGGATCTGAGAATACGTTTTATAAAATAGAGATAGTAGACATTAAAGGAATGATGGTTTATAGTAATATTATATTAAAAACTCTCTTAATATTAATATTTCGGGGTTTATGAAAGAACTGAATATTTTAAGGGGGTACACATTATAAGGAGCAATCAGCACAAAAGTCACTAAATTATAAATGGTTTAAATCATGAACTTTAACAATGTTTTTTATTCAGTATTTTTAATTGCAATGCTGCTGTTAGATGCAGGTGTCTCAACATTAAGGGCTCAGGAGTCGATGTCTTCTTATATTCAAAATGCAGACTCGCTTGTAGTTTATAAGGATGTACCCGGTTTGAAACCTTCCGAATTTTACGGAATTCGTGTTCGGTCCGCAGCCACAGGAGGACAATGGGTTCCCTGTTATGCAAACATTACTCGGTCTCTTTTGTCAGCAGATTTCACTATCGCTTTTAATACAGTCTACTACGGTCATGTTAAATGCTGGAGCCACACCTATGCCAATATTGAAATGAGTCCTAACTGTGCTGTCGAGTTAGAGTAATCTCCATATTCTTTGAGTCAATGTTATGAATGGCGCTTTTCACTCTGTTAATGTAAATGGTAAAACTGATTATTGTTAGATTTTTGCAACCAAAGAAAGGTAAGAAGTAGATCTTTAAGTATGTGAATAGTAAAAAAAAATACCGCATAAAAAATCAAATTATAAATTAATAAAATTCAAAAACATGAAAACTAGTAAGCTAATAATTGCTAATACAGCCGTCCTTTTATTGGGCTTTCCATCGAAATCTGAATGTATAACAAAAATAAAACAACCGAATGTCTTGCTTATAATGACGGATCAATTAAATCCGAGACTACTAAGTTGTTATGGTGGAAGTGTACCTACCCCAAATATCGATAAACTGGCACGGGAAGGTGCAATGTTTACTGCAGGATACTGTTCTTCACCATACAGTTCTCCAAGTCGCGCCTCGCTGGTTACTGGAAAATACACTCATAATCACGGCGTTATCAATAACTGTAACTTCAATCCTTATGGACCTGGAAAACCAGAAATGGCTGCGATTCAACCTTATGATACTACCTATGATGTTATATTGAAAGAAGCCGGATTTGCAACCCACCACTATGGCAAATGGCATTTGGCCAATATGCCCATGGACTCTTTCCCTAATCGTTCGTATTTCCCTTATTCAGATATGTACAATCTTGATGTGCAATATATCGAAGATATGAAAGAAACATTTATGGAGGTAAAAAAGCTCCCTCGCGAAAAATATATGTTTTGGCAAGGACACTATTTGCCGGTTGAACAAACCGAAGATTTTAAAAAAGCAATTAGTCCGGTAGTGGAGAATAACAAAACCACATTTGCAAAAGAGTATTTTGGAAAACTTGGGAAACTAACTTTCGATGAATCGAAAACATTTGAACACCGAGTTACCAATAAAACAATCGACTGTTTGCAAAAATGTATTGAAAAAGGGGTGAATTTTTCAATAACTGCATCATTTAATGTCCCTCACGATCCGAATGTAGCCCCAGATCCATATTATTCACAAATTGATTTTAATAAAATTGAATTTGCCAAAAATAGCAGTAGAGATTCATTCTATAATAACGATTGGGGTGCGAGGGTTGTAGATCAAATGGGTGATGCCGGATTGAAAGAATTTATGAGGGTATACAATGCAAACGTATTGTTGATTGATGCCCAAGTAGGCCGAATAATGAAAGCGCTGGAAGAGTCGGGAGAAAGAGAAAATACCATTGTAATTTTTACTGCCGATCATGGGGATATGTCGAGCGCGCATCGTATGGTTTGGAAATCGACCTCTGCTTTTTACGACGAGGTGGCTACAATTCCCTATATTATTTCGTATCCAAAAAAGGTTATTCCAAATAAAAAATACAACTTTCCAGTCAATATTGCCGACTTTATGCCAACTATACTTTCGTTGACAAATCAGAAGATTCCGAGCGATTTAGATGGAATTGATTTATCTCCATTTATTACGGGTTCAAAATCTGTAAATGAAGCTCCCCAATTTACCATTTGCGAACGTGTGAAAGTGGACTCGGATTTACGTTATGCGAACAATAAAAATGCCAAATCTCAGCTAATGATCCGTGGATTAAGATACAAATACTGTTTGTATCTCGAAGGGTATGAATTGTTGTTTGATATGCAGGAAGATCCAGGGGAAATTAACAACCTTGCCAAAAATGAAAAGTATGACGAAATCAAGAAAAGCTTGAAAACACAAATGCTAAAAATGGCGAAGCAATAAATTTGAGTAAACAATTCGAATAAAAATGGAAACCTGAAATAAACACTTCACTTTCAGGTTTCCTTTTTACTTGATCAATAAATTATATATAAACTACATTAAAAGAGATACATAAAGAAAAAAAAACGCTTACCTTCTAAGAATTAAATTGGCTTTAAATGCGGCACGAATGTTTTGTATGTTGAATTGGGAATGGCTTCTTTAAGAAAAGATGCAGGTTTTAAATTGTATTAAATCTTCAAAACACACGGCTTTGATTATAAATAAAATGAATTCGAATATTTTTGTAATTTCATATAAAAAAACAACAATGAAGAAATTAAACAGAACAAAAACTAGTCTAAAATTATTTGGGTTGGCAATTATTACTATTGCTCCATTCTACAAATCGTATGCTCAAAATAAAAAACCCAATGTCATAATTATTCTGGCTGATGATTTTGGATATGGTAGTTTAAATTCTTATGGTGCAGATAAAAGACTCGTACGAACACCTCACATTGATGGGCTGGCTGAGGCTGGTATGCGTTTTACACATGCACACACTCCGGCATCGGTATCTTCACCAACCCGATATAGCTTAATAACAGGGAGCTACCCTTGGAGATCTTCGCTAAAAAATGGGGTAGTTAGTTCAGACGAACCATTATTACCAGATCCTGAAAAACAGACCATTGCTGACTTATTAAAAGAACAAAGCTATAACACAGCAGCCATTGGCAAATGGCATTTGGGATATGGCGATAAGGAACCCTGTGACTTTACAGGGAAACTAACACCGGGTCCGCTCGATTTGGGTTTTGATTATCATTTTGGTATTCCAAATAACAACGACGATTCTTGGGGTGTTTATGTAGAAAATGATGAAATCTATGGATTGAAAAGTAAACAAATACATCCATTTTCAAGAACAACTTATGGCCCTCAGTACAGGGGATTTGATGCACCTCAGCGTGAAAACAAAAATGTAATGGGAGAAATAACCACTAGGGCAGAGGATTGGCTCAAACGGCAATCACCTGAGAAACCCTTCTTTTTATATTTTGCCCCTGTGGCAGTCCATGAACCTATTATCCCTTCCGATTACATGAGGGGTGTTAGCAATTGCGGCCCTTACGGCGATTTTATACAGGATCTTGATTTAAGCGTTGGGAGAATTATTGATATACTTAAATATTTAAATCTCTACGACAACACAATAATTATTTTTTCGAGCGATAATGGTGGAGTTGCAGGATTCAAAAAAGATTCGGAACAAAACCAGGCTATTAAATATGGTTTGAAAATTAATGGAGACCTCAAGGGCGGCAAACATTCAATTTTTGAAGGAGGCACTAATGTTCCGTTTATTGTATCATGGCCACGAAACATAGAGCCGGGTGCAGTTTCTGATGATTTGGTTAACATGGCTGATATTTTTGCCACAGTAGCCGAAATTACAGGTAAAGGGCTTTCTGACAATAAAACTATCGCACCCGACAGTTATAGTTTTCTTCCATCTTTACTAAAAAAAGAAAACCGTAATCCCCGTGCAACGATGGTTACCGCCGATTCAAAAGGGATGCATGCGATTAGGAAAGGAGATTGGAAATTAATCGACAACACACCTCCTTTTCAATTTTCTGAAAAAATAATGAGTGAATACAAAAAAGAGAAGCCACTGCTGTACAACCTGAAAGACGATCCGTCGGAACATAAAAATCTGTTCGACAATCAGCCAGAAATAGTTAAGGAGTTAATGGACGAATTAAATAAAATCCGAAATACATCTTCGAGTCGCTAATTGATTAGTGCTGTAACCATAGAAAATGATTTTAGCCATTACTAATGTAATATTATATGAAATGGCTAATGAACAAGGGTTCTTACTAAGGCAAGATTTTACAAGAATGCCTTTAAGCCCCGAGTAAACAAGTCTAAAAACAACGAGAATTATAGTGTGAAATTAAAAGAGATATGATTGAAAAAAAAATAAATTCACCAACAATAAGCTTAATGCTTTTAAGTTTGGCATTCATAGGATTTCTGCAAGCGCAGACTGTTAAAATAATAACTAAAACTGGTTCGGGGGTATATCTTCTACCTTCAAATGTCGAAACCTTAACCATTGAATGTTGGGGAGGTGGTGGTGCAGGAGGATACTGTTTGGCAACCGGTTCAGGATATTCTCCTAAAGTTATTGCAGGTGGTGGTGCCGGAGGAAGCTATGCCGCAACAACCATTATTAAGCCTGCTGCAGGAACATATAATTATATGGTTGGTGCAGGTGGTACGGCAAATATTCGAAATGGCTCGCTTGCCGATTCGGTTTTGAATGGTGAAAGCACCAGTTTTGGAAACAATATTGTTGTGGCTATAGGAGGAATAGGCGGAGAATCGAAAGTGGTTGCAAATGCTGCCGAAACCATTGGTGTCGGTGGTGCAAAAGCAACTACAGGCAATATCGGAACCGTATGGTGGTATGGAGGTGCGGGTGGTACAGGGCAGAAATCGGACAACAGTTATTTCTCAGGAGCCGGTGGTGCTAGTGCAGGTACTGCCTCCAATGGAGGAGATGCTTTAGTTGCAACAGCAGGTTCAGTAGGAAAAAATGGCGGAGCTGTTGGAGCTACTGGATTAAGTGAAACAAATAATGGGAAAAATGGCATTGAACCCGGAGCAGGTGGCTCAGGTGCACTTTTATATTCCGACAAAAATATAGCCGGAAAGCAATATAAAAATGGAGGGAACGGTGCAAATGGTAAGATTATAATGTCATATACTTGTGCCAATTATGTTCCTTTAAAGAGTTTTTCTATTTCAAATGCATCGGCTATTATACTCAATGGGGCTAAGTTGCAATTAACTCCTGAATTTACGCCAATTGATGCATCCAATAAAAATGTCACCTACATTTCGTCGAATACGGCAACTGCAAAAATATCGAATACAGGGTTAATCAGCGCAGAAGGTCCTGGAAAATCAACAATTACAGCCATAGCCGACGACGGTGGCTTTACTAATACTATTCAGGTAAATGTTTATACCAATACGCTTACCATTGCCAATGTTTTTGGGAATAATATGGTTTTACAACAAGACATACATGCACCAATCTGGGGATGGGGTCCGCCAAACGAAAATGTAAGCATTAAACTCGATAATTATCCCCCCGTGGTCATTAAAGCCGATGCAACAGGCAAATGGATGGCAAAAGTACCCACTCCAAAAGCCACAAAAGGTTCAATTCAACCAAAGCATACGCTTACTTTTATTGGCAAGAATAATTCTGTAACGTTTACAAATATTCTTATTGGCGATGTATATTTCTGTTCAGGTCAGTCGAATATGGCTTTTAACATGCATGCAGGACCAGGCTCAAATCTGGGTGTGCTGAATTATAAGAGTGAAATTGCAGCAGCCGTTTACCCTAACTTACGTTTACACAAAACTGGTTATATCAGAAACCTCACCCCAATAGACAGAGTAAATGGGGAATGGGACGAATGCAATCCAACAACAGTCAAAGAATTTTCGGGAGTTGCATACTATTTTGCAAGGGAGTTATATCTCAATGAGAATGTGAACATCCCGATTGGTGTTATCGTATCTGCAGTCGGAGGGTCATCCGTTCAATCGTGGATCAGTCGAGAAGCGCTTGCAGTCGATGCGGTCTTAAAAGCCAATTATCTCGATGTACAAGATTCCGTAAAATCGTTGGATCATCAAACAGCATCAACAATTTTATACAATGGAATGATAGCGCCGATTCATCCTTTTGCAATAAAAGGTTTTCTATGGTATCAGGGTGAAGCCAATGAAAATTCATCGAGCCATTATACGCTTTTGCAAAGTGCTATGATTAAGGATTGGCGCACACGTTGGGGACAAGGCAATCTTCCGTTTTTATATGTTCAAATGCCGGCACATGCCTTACGTTCACCCTTCTTGCGCGACCAGCAAACCAATACTCTTTTGGTCGAAAATACAGGCATGGCTGTTACTCTCGATGTGGGTGACTCGACAGATATTCACCCGCGTGATAAATATTCGGTTGGGAAACGTCTCTCAAAAATTGCGTTAGCAAAAATATACAATCAGGATGTAGTCTATACTGGACCTACCTTAAAATCTAAAGCTGTCGAAGGTAATAAAATTCGTATCAAATATCATCCGGCTTCAGTGGGCTCGGGACTTGCTATTCGGTGGAATCAAACAAGTTTAAATGAATTTATGATTGCAGGGAAAGATGGGGTTTTCTATCAAGCGGTGGCCGAAATATCTGGAAACGATGTACTGGTGTCATCACCGAAGGTGCCATCGCCCCAAAAAGTGAAATTTGCATACACCAACAACTCAATGCCTAATTTAATGAACAAGGATTCATTAACAGCTTGTCCGTTCAATAGCGAAACTTGGAATTATGATCTTGATATCAAATGAAAGTTGGAAACAGCAGAAGGTATTGTAAAAGATTATTCTGTTAACGTTTTGTTTTTTGATATGAAAAAACAAAATCACATAATTCCACTTTTCAAAAAAACCATCTTTAATTAATGTTTAAAATCCGCAGCTTGAAAATTAAACACCTGATTACAAGCACCCTTCGACTTCGCTCAGGGTGACAGTCAGACTGAGTGAAGTCGAAGTCTGATAAGGCGAACAAAAAAACTTGCGGATTTAAGATAATGTTTAAAATATTCAAATACGAACTTTAATATTTATATTAAGAACAAACATGAAACAGCTATTTTTTGGAATACTATTGTTTAGCGTGCGATTCGTTTCATATGCTCAGGATATCCCCCAATTGGGTGCTGAAATTTATCTCGAACCGGGCCAAACTACCGAACAAGTTAAAGACTGGGTAAAAACTATGTTCGAAATGAAAATGCCAATAATTCGCGTTGGATTGAAAATTGAAATTCCTGGATTTTCAGGTTCTGCTACAGCGCGTGCTAATTATCTAAAGAATGAAACCAGCGATGCATTCAAAGATATAAACGGAAACCCATCTTTCTGGTCGGGCAATTCGTTAACAATCGAAGCAGGTGAAACGTTTGTAATTAAATGGACAAAATAAATAAGTAAATTATGAATAGATCAAGTGTAAATAATATATTATTTCTTTCTTTATCATCAGCAACTTTATTAGCGCAGGAATCGAAACCAAATGTTGTTTTTATTGTCGTTGACGATTTGGCTTATGATGCCATTGAAAGCAGCGGTAGATATCCATTTTTAAAAACACCAAATATTAACCGAATTCAGAATGAAGGTGTTACATTCAATAATTTTTTCTGCACCATGTCGTTGAGTTCTCCCTCTAGAGCCTGTTTTCTAACGGGTATGTATCCGCATAAACACGGTGTTACGCAAAACCACGACAAAGTTGATGCCAATTGGGAGAAATATCCATCCTACACGCATTATTTGCAGCAAGCTGGCTACGAAACTGCTTTTATTGGAAAAATTCATCAAGCTTCTTTGAAAGGAAAAGATCAGGTACGCCCAGGTTTCGACTATTGGTTAGGTTTCAGGGGGCAAGGAAATTATGTTAAGAATGTATTTAATGAAAATGGTGTTGAATTTAATAAAGATGGTTACATTACCGACGTTCTTACAGATTATTCCGAAAATTGGTTGCTCGAAAAACGAAATAAGAATAAACCATTCAACCTTTGTTTATGGCACAAAGGGGTACATGGTCCGTTTCAGCCTGCACCAAGGCATTTAGGAATTTTCGCAAATGACACATTGCCAATTCCACCCAATGGAAATGGAGTCGATTCCTTCGCAGGAAAGCCTGATTGGCAAATACTCAAGAAAAAACATTACAAAATTTGGGATAAGGATCCTCAATGGAACCCCAAGTTTAAAGAGCCAATAAATATTTTGGAAACCTTAACTGCAATAGATGAATCTGTTGGGCGAATTTATAAATTGCTCGAAAAAACAAATCAACTCGACAATACGATGATTATTTTCACGAGCGATAACGGTTATTTTATGGGTGAACATGGTTATTGGGATAAACGCATTTCGTACGAAGAATCGATGCGAATTCCTATGATTATTCGTTATCCTGCAAAAATAAAAGCCGGTAGCAAAATTGACAAAATGTGCTTAAATGTGGATGTAGCCCCCACAATACTTCAATTGTTGGGACTTGAAATTCCTCAACAAATGCAGGGAAAATCGATGATGCCATTATTTGAAAATGAAAATAAGGCAAAATGGAGAAAACAATTTATGTTCGAATATTTTGTTGATGATGCTTTCCCTTATGCCGGACCCACTCAGTTGGCATTACGTACTGAGCGGTACAAATTGGTCGATAATAATTTGAAAAACGACATAGACGAATTGTATGATTTGCAACAAGATCCGGGCGAAATGAATAATTTAATCAACAATCCAGATTTTAAAAATAAAGTATCAGAAATGCGCAAAGAATTAGAAAAAGAAAAAAAGAGCCTAGAATTTAACGAAGACAGGGACTTTTGGTTACGAACGCAGGTTCCTCTTTGGGATGCAAAATACAAAAGTAAGAACCTTAAAAACAATTCAAATCAACATGAATAAATGCTATTATTTGAGTTTGGCTATGCCTTTTTTGACTTTCCCAATTGAAATGCAAGCTGGGAAAAAGTATTCTTTAAAAAATGATGCAAAGCCTAACATTATATTTATCATTTCCGACGAACATAAAGCAGATGTAATCGGCTGTTATGGCAATAAAGTTGTAAAGACACCCAATATTGATGCTTTAGCAAAAAGTGGCGTTACATTCGCCAAGGCTTACACAGCATCTCCATTGAGTGCGCCGGCTCGCGCTGCACTCATTACTGGCACTTATCCTTCGACCAATGGAGCACTTACTCACCGAATAAAAACTTCTACTAAAAATCAAAATCCTACTGTCGAAGCAATTCCTGGCTCAAAAGGTGGGTCTGGAAAATATCGCGCTGGTTATAAGGATGGCATGATTACCTGGGGAGAATATTTCAAAAAAGGCGGGTATTCTAATGCTGCCATTGGAAAAATGCATGTACACGGTGAGATACAAAAGGGCGTTAATCCTGATTATCCAAACGGAAACCTGATGGGATTTGATGTTTCGGATATGCGGATTTATACCTATTTCCCAGGTGGACATTACAGCGATTATAAGAATAACCCAGATATTAATTCCCGTTATCGTGAAATTGATTCCTATTTTAACTTACGAAAAGGAAATGGAACTAATAAAAACCTTGAGCCTACTTTAGTGCAAAACGAAGAAGATATATTTGATTTTGTAGTTACACGCAAAAGTATTGATTATATCGAAGATGCAGTAAAAGCAAATCGGCCGTTTGTGATTCATGTGGGACTCGAAAAGCCTCATCGACCATGGACTACAGTGCAACGATTTTACGATTTGTATAAAACCGAAGATATGATTCTTCCTACAACTTGGAACGATCACCGTAAAAATGGGAAATATCCTTATGTGCCATTATGGAACCACAGCAATTTAAATGACACAATGGACATAAAACGTTCCATGCATGCATATTATAGTTGTGTGTCGGAGATCGACGAACAGGTTGGTAAACTTATTGCTAAAACCAAAGAGCTTGGTATTTACGACAACACTATATTTGTGTACACCACCGACCATGGTGAAAGCCTCTTCGAACATGGATTATTCGAAAAACATTGCATGTTCGAGCCATCGGTTCGTGTTCCACTCATTATTTCCTATCCGGCATTATTACCACAAGGTGTAACCACTAATTCGCTGGCTTCGCTCGTCGATATTTTACCAACTTTAGCTGAACTTACAGGCGAAAAACTTTTGAAACAATGGGAAGGGCAGTCGTTGGTAGAGGTTATGAAAACCGGAAAAATTGCTGATAGAATGATTTATTCTGAATTTTATGAAGCGAATAAAGACGATTTTAAAGGAAAAGAAGTGGCACAGCGGATGCTGCTCGACAACAATTATAAATATGTGTACACGCATGGTATGATTGACCAACTTTATGACGTTAAAGCCGATATAAACGAAATGAATAATCTTGCGTTGGAACAAAAATCAGCAGCACTTTTAGAGCGTTATCGTTTTTTAACCCTCGAAAAATGGAATATTAAAATCAACCGAAAAATGATTGCTAAAATTGCCCAAAATGATTCGAAAAAACGGCTTGAATGGGAGCAGGTGCCCGAAGTAAAATCATATTCGGTGTGGAAATGCACAAGTCAAGATGCAACAAAGGCAGTAAAAATAGCTGAGGTAAGCGAAAATAAATTTAACATAAAAGAAAATTATAGCTCATTTTATTGGATTACAGCTAATTGGGATTTAACACGATTAAGTACACGCAGCAAAACCATACCAATGCTTACACAAGTGTTGCCCGAAGTTTTACCAACAACAATGGCTATAAAATTATAAATTTTCAAACAATTTAGCTTTATATATTATGAAACGTATTTCAATTTTCTACTTCGTCTTTATCCAATTCCTTTTGGTCATGCCACAGGCACAGGCATTCATACGTCCTGTTGGAAAAGAAACTCTTGGTAATGTCCCAGCAGGAGCATTTATACTGCACGATGGCTGGCAATTACAAAGTTCAGCTATTGCAGGGAATGATGCTGTCGCAATCTCCAGTCTGGGTTTCGATGCCTCCGCATGGTACAGCACTTCGGTACCAACAACGGTGTTATCTTGCCTTGTACGTAATGGTGTTTACCCCGATCCGTATATTGGAATGAATAATATGCTCATACCCGATGCCAGCGACGATCATAACAAGGGTTTCGATCTGGCTAAATACAGCCATCTCCCCGACAAGTCAAACCCATGGTCGAAGCCCTGGTGGTTCCGCCGCAAGTTCGATGTTCCTGCAGATTTCTCTGGAAAAACGGTATGGCTCCATTTGGATGGAATTAATTACCGTGCCGATATATGGCTGAACGGTAAACTAGTCGCAGACTCAAAAAAAACAGTTGGGATGTTCCGCCGTTTTCATTACGATGTAACCTCGCTTATAAAAGCAAATGTCCCGAACATACTAGCCGTCTCTATTCATCCGCTCGATTTCCCAGGCAATCCATGTCATGAGCAACTCGATGGCATGAAAGGTGAAATGGGACCAAACGGTGGAGATGGAGAAATTCTCCGTAATGTTACCCAATACTGCACTATTGGTTGGGATTGGATTCCCCCAGCACGCGATCGCAACATGGGAATTTGGCAACATGCATGGCTTTCCGCAACAGGTACGGTTGTTGTTCGCGACCCGGCTGCCTTTACCAATGTGCAGCTTCCCGAAGGCAAGGAAGCAAAAATCACCATACGTTACCATTTACAAAATGCCACCATGGCAACTGTAAATACAGAAGTTATTGCCCGTATTGAGCCTATAGGATTCGAAGGGTCAAAAATAGAAGTGCGCCAGCAAGTGCAGGTTGAAGCCGGAGAACCGAAGGAGTTTTCCTTCAAGCCCGAAATGTTCCCCGAACTAACTATGAAAAACCCACGACTTTGGTGGCCCGTTACTTATGGAGATCAACCACTTTACCGCCTAACGCTTGAAACACGTGTGGAAGGAAAAGTAACAAGTACTTCAGTGCGTCGCTTTGGGGTGCGTAATGTAGGAAGCCATATTTTGCCAAGTGGCGGGCGAGTGTTTTCGGTTAATGGGAGCACAATCCGCATGAGTGGTGGTGCATGGGTACCCGATTTTCTGCTGAACTGGGATGCACAACGATACCGCGACGAGGTTCGTCTTATGGCAGAAGGCAACCATACTGTTGTACGTATTAATGGTTGTGGAATTATTGCTCCCGATTGTTTTTACGATGCTTGCGATAGCCTTGGTCTGTTAGTCTGGCAAGATCTTTCGCGCACATCTATTACCTATACTTTTCGCAAAGACGGGATTAATAACTGGAACCCAGCTGAGGTCGATCCAGGATTTTATCAGGATAATATGCGCGACTGCATTATCCGTTTGCGCGGGCGTTCCAGCTTATTGGTGTGGTGTGGATGCAACGAGGCTTTACCCGATGGCAATAACGGATCAATATTACAAAACAAGGTACTCCCGAATCTGGATGGCACCCGCCCGTGGATTCCATCTTCTGGCAGCGAACCAGCATGGAGTAAAGAGACTCTGGCTACATGGACAGGTGGCCCTTGGAAAATGATTCGACTTCCCGAATATTTTGATCGCTATGCGAAAGATCGCCAATTCACCTCACGCAACGAAATCGGCTTGGCATCTATGCTTCCTATAAACAGTGTTGCAGAGTCGATGCCCGATTACGATCAGCCTGAGCCTTCAATATTTCCGTTGAATAAAACCATGGGTTATCACGATGCGACAGGGGGTCATTACCGACCTACCGATAATATTCTTCGCGAGGATATTGGTTTGCCCGCAACGCTTTCGGATTACTTGATGATGGGTGATCTCTACAGTAATCAATCTTATCGCGCCATATTTGAGGCAGCAAACAAGGTTCGTCCACGTAATTCAGGCACCCATATCTGGAAAATAAACGCAGCATGGCCAGGCTTCATGTGGCAGCTATTCGACTGGTATTTACGTCCAAATGCTGGGTACTACTCCATGCGTTCGGCGTTAAAACCATTACACGTGCAGTTTAGTGCCGACGATTTCTACATACAAGTTGTAAGTACTTTGGCAGAGGCAAAAAATGGACTAAAAGTACATGCGAAAATTATTGATCTACAAGGCAAAACGGTTGCAGAGTCTGATCACAAGGTTGATGTGAGACCCGACCAAACAATTTCAATTGGTGCTTTGCCCGAAATCGTTAAAGACGGTAAAACCTATATCGTATCGCTCGACCTGCTCGATTCGCAGGGAAAACTGCTCGATCATACTGCAACATGGGCTGGTAAAGATGCCAAATGGCAGGGTTTACTTACTGCGCCACTAGCCACGGTAATAACCAAGGTGATGGAGCAAAGTGAGAAAAACGGAGAAACAACCTATCTTGTCCGCGTAACAAACAGCTCTCCTGTTCCTGCAATACAGGTGTGGCTCGAAATATTACAAGGAAAACAGGGGAAAGAAATTTTACCATGCTTCTGGACAGATAATGCATTTACCTTGCTTCCCGGAGAGCAGCGTGATGTTAAAGTGAGCTTTCGTAAAAGTGAATTGAATGGCATTGAACCTCACCTGATGATAGAAGGCTGGAATGTTAACACTAAAGAGATTTCTATAAAAAAGAATACAAATGTTTCCCTTTCACTAAAATTGTCGGATCTCTCGTTGAGCCCCGATAAGAAAAGTCTGTTATTTACGGCCGAACAAAGTGGTCCAGTAGGTACAAGGCATACAACATGGTCTATTGCATTGAGCATCGATGGTGTATTTAGCCGTTTAGTACACATAAACACAAAAGGAGGCAATAAAACTCGGATTACTATTCCAGTTTCTTCGTTAGGAGACATTAATATAGAAGCTAAAGAACTTTCGCTGACTGGAATGCAGACTATATCTTGTCCATTAAAATAATTGATTACATCTATATGATTCTTAACGGTATATGGAATTATAGTTTGAAATTAAAATAGTTATAGTCTGTTTTTAATGTAGCTTCAATTCTCATCGGATGGCTTTAAGTTGTCCGATGAGTTTCAACATGATATTTGAGTTTCAATAAATGTCGAAAAAAACTATGAGAGTCTTGGGAAAAGAAACAGTACTTTATAAGCACACTCTAATTAATGATAAAAATAATCAATGAAAAGTGGTTTAAAAAAAATTAGTTTGTTCATTGCTTTACTCAATGCATATAATGTCGCAGGAAAAACAGAATTACCTAATATTCTATTGATTCTTGTTGATGATATGGGCTATGGCGATTTAGGAACTTGCAATTCCAAATCAAAGATTCCTACTCCAAATATGGATAGGCTTGCTGACGAAGGGATACGATTTTCAAATGCTTATTGTCCGGCATCGGTTTCTACGCCATCACGTTATTCACTTATGACAGGGCAATATTCGTGGCGAACTTCAAAAAAGGGTGGAGTGATGGCCAATTATCAACCATCATTGATAGAAAAAGGGCGGTTGACTTTACCCAAAATGCTTCAACAGGCAGGTTACGAAACAGCCGGTATTGGGAAATGGCATTTGGGCACCGAATTCCATACTATCGATGGTAAAAAGCCTATAGGATATGGAAAATTTCAAGATGACAACAATGGAGCAAATTTGGATTTTTCACAACCTGTAATAGGTGGCCCAACAGAACATGGATTCGACTTCTGGCTTGGCATTAGTTGTGCCAGTGAATGTTGGATTTTAAAGAATAATCGCATAATGGGTGCGATCAAGCACGAAATTTATACCACCCCAACATTGCCTCAAAATGATGAATATAAACGTATACAACTGGTAGATTATCTGCCTTTTATTACAGAACAAAGTATAAACTATATTAAAGCCAGGTCTGAAAAGAAAAACGATAAGCCATTTTTTCTCTATTTTACTCCATACGCGCCACACATTCCCCTTATGGTAAGCCCTGAATTTCTTGGCAAGACAAAGGCCGGTTATTATGCTGACTATGTTCATGAACTAGACCATTATATTGGTCAGGTAATCAATATATTAGATAGTTTGGGATTAGCAGACAATACCTTGGTGTTACTTGCAAGTGATAACGGTTCACAATTTATTTCCACCAGCCCCGAAGATGATCCAACTAAGGTAAGTAATAGTCTTTCAGCTGTTAACAAGGAAATCCGTCCGAATGCCCATCATCCAAATTTCCCTTACAGTGGAACTAAGTGGTCTATTTCCGAAGGTGGGCTGCGTACACCCCTTATTGCTCGTTGGCCAGGACATTTCCCCAAAGGGAAGACAAGCGATCAACTCATAGTTCTAAATGATATTATGCCCACTATTGCTACTTTGATTGGCACAACCCTACCAAGCAATGCTGCAGAGGATGGTGTATCTTTACTACCTGCATTCTACGGTAAAAAAGTTGGAAAAGGAGCTAGAGAATCCGTTGTTTTGCAATCGAATGGAGGACAACTTGCGATTCGATGGGGCAAATGGAAATTCATTGAAGAAAAGACTGTTTCAAATGAAAAAAAATTAAAACAAGAATTGTATGATCTTTCAGTTGATCCGGGAGAAACAAAGAATCTTATAAGCGAAGAACCTGTAATTGCAATTAAAATGCAAGAAATGCTTCAGGAAATTAAGACTCAAAGCAAATAGAGTCTGTTAATTATATCACTTCATTACTCATCGGTTGGCTTTAAGTCGTCCGATGAGTTTAAATTTGATATTTTAAATTCAATAATATTATAAAAATGAAAAAGACAAAATTTATTCTCATTTCTGCAATTCTGTATTTATGTAGTTTTATTACTCATGCACAGAAATCATTTACTGCCGATGTTATTATTTATGGTGGAACCTCGGCAGCAGTGATAGCAGCCGTTGAAGTTGTTCAATCTGGTAAAACAGCAATTGTAGTTTCGCCAGACAAGCATTTGGGGGGGCTTACATCTGGTGGTTTAGGGTTTAGCGACACCGGAAACAAATCGGTGATCGGCGGACTTTCGCGCGAATTTTACCACCGTCTGTGGTTACACTACAATGATTCGGCAGCTTGGAAATGGCAAAAACAAAGCGAATACGGAAACAAAGGACAGGGCACACCTGCCATGGACGGCGAAAACCGCACCATGTGGATTTTTGAACCTCATGCTGCCGAAAAAGTTTTCGAAGATTTTGTGGCCGAAAACAAAATAACGGTCTATCGTAACGAATGGCTCAACCGCGAATCGGGACTGAAAAAAAAGAAAGGAAAAATAGTCTCATTCAAAACCCTTTCGGGGAAAGAATTCTCGGGAAAAATGTTTATTGATGCCACTTACGAAGGCGACCTTATGGCCTCAGCCAGAGTGAGCTACCATGTTGGTCGCGAAAGTAGCGCGCAATATAACGAGAAGTGGAACGGAGTGCAAAAAGAGTTTTTCCTTTATCCTCATCATTTTAAACCAAAAATTTCGCCTTATAAAATACCAGGTGATTCATCTAGCGGCATACTTCCGCTCATTTCAACCGAAAAAATAGGCGAAATTGGTTCTGCAGATAAGAAAGTGCAGGCCTATTGTTTTAGAATGTGCATGACCAATCACCCTGAAAACAGGGTTCCCTTTCCAAAGCCAGCCAATTACGACTCTACGCAGTTCGAATTGCTTCTGCGCTTTTTAGCCACGGAGCCAAACGATTTTTTTAGAAAATATGACCCCATTCCCAATAAAAAAACCGACACCAACAACCACGGTCCTTTTAGCTTCGACAATATTGGTAAAAACTACGAATATCCCGAAGCTTCGTACGAACGTCGTGCCGAAATCATCCAACAACACTACGATTACCAGGCCGGACAGCTTTGGTTTTTGGCAAACGATCCACGTATTCCCGAATCTATAAGCTCAAAAATGAAAACTTGGGGTTTGGCAAAAGATGAATTTAAAGATAACAACAACTGGCCGCACCAGCTTTATATACGCGAAGCGCGTCGCATGATTGGCGAATATGTAACCACCGAAAACGATGTGTTGCTAAAACGCGAAGTACCAAGCCCAGTTGGAATGGGATCGTATACCTTGGACTCGCACCAGGTACAGCGTTACATTACACCCGAAGGTTATGTGCAAAACGAAGGTCTTGTCGGCGTACACCCAAAAGGCCCATATTCCATTTCGTATGGATCAATCATTCCCAAAAAAGAAGAATGCACCAATTTGCTAGTGCCAATTTGTATTTCGAGTAGCCACATTGCCTACGGTTCTATTCGCATGGAACCTGTATTTATGATACTTGGTCAGTCGGCAGCAGTAGCGGCCTGCATGGCCATTGATAAAAACTTGACAGAAAACTAAACATAAAATGAATTTAATTTCAAAAAAAACAGGGAAATATAGCACACTTTTCTTTGCAATATTTCTTTTAAACACATCGCTAGTACTTGCTAAAGATGAGGTAAATGCGGGAATGATTCAAATAGGAGTTCCTGTAAAATTTCCATCAATTATTGCACCATCGAATTCAGTTGATACGACTTTTACATACAAGTCCAACATACCCTCCGTTGCGAGTGTTGATTCATTAACAGGAGAAATTACAGGAAAACATCCTGGTTCAGCAATAATTACCGCAACATCGGCAAATAAAAAATTTAAGATTACATACGCAGCTACTGTTTATGGAAAAATACTGATTTTACCATCTGTTCTAAGCAACAATATGGTAATTCAACAGAAAACACAAGCAGCTCTTTGGGGTTGGGCTGCACCAAATAGCAAAGTAGAAATCAACGCAAGCTGGGGCAAAACAGCAAATGCAGTAGCAGATGCCTCAGGTGCGTGGAGTACAAAAATCAAAACACCCAAAGCCATTGCTGGAGAGAATCAGATTAAACACACCCTAATTTTTAAAGGGAAAAACAATACCATTACCCTGTCGAATATACTTGTTGGCGATGTCTATTTGTGTTCTGGACAATCAAATATGGAATTCAAAATGGCCTCTGTATTGAATGCTAAAGTTGAAATAGCAGCTGCCAATTACCCAAATATTCGCATTAACAACCCTTATGTTAGAAAGGAGTTTGTGCCTGTCGAAAATAATGGTTGCTCGTGGAAGGAGTGTTCTCCTGCTAACATCGAAAAATTCTCTGCGGTTGCTTATTATTTTGCCCTTCAATTATATACAAATCCAAAAATTAATATTCCAATTGGATTAATAGTTCCCTCGAGAGGTAGTTCATGTGTGCAATCGTGGATAAGTCGTAAGGCGTTGACAGCCGACCCAGAGCTAAAAAGTAAAGTACAAGATGTTTATGATTTAAAACCAACCTTAGACCATATCTTTGGCTCAAATGTTTTATATAACGGTATGATACCATCTCTTGCTCCATTTAGTTTAAGGGGATTTTTGTGGTATCAGGGAGAATCAAACTCTAAGGTTGAAAATAACAGAGATCTATACAGCAAGCTTTTAACTACCCTAATCACCAGCTGGCGAGCTGAATGGGGACAGGATGACCTTCCATTTTATTTTGTACAGATGCCTGCACATGAACGTCTAGCACCAGAATTACGTGATCAGCTATCCTACACGCTTACAGTACCAAATAC